>LKMJ01000408.1_pt1 | contig 32386 bp, 29 predicted proteins | sample 643391 | NCBI WGS metagenome assembly LKMJ01 (sample SAMN04112250, study PRJNA286221) | soda lake metagenome | biome: soda lake; feature: Kulunda Steppe; material: water; isolation source: sample PL-Br10 brine of Picturesque Lake | place: Russia: Kulunda steppe | collected 2010-07 | reverse complement strand
GTATTGAATCCACCGAAGAAACCCGCCGTCAGTATCGCCAGATGCTGATGTCCGCGGACAACGTGGGCGACTACATCAGCGGCATTATCCTCTATGAGGAGACCCTGACCCAGAAGAGTGACGACGGTAAGCCGCTTCCGGAGCTGGCCGCCTCTCTCGGTGTGGTGCCGGGCATCAAGGTGGACAAGGGCAAGGGCCCACTGCCGGGTGCGGAAGGCGATGAGATCACCTATGGTCTGGACGGACTGGCAGAGCGCCTGCGTGAGTACAAGAAGCAGGGTGCGCGCTTCACCAAGTGGCGGGAAGTCTACAACATCACGGACCGCAACCCGACCGCCCTTGGCCTGAAAGCCAATGCGGAAATGCTGGCGCGGTACGCCATGGTCTGCCAGCAGGAAGGCTTTGTGCCCATTGTCGAGCCGGAAGTACTGATCGACGGCGATCACACCATGGAGCGCTCCGAGGAAGTGAATCGTGAAGTGCTGCACTCGGTTTTCCACGCACTGCATGAGCACGGTGCCTCGCTGGAGCACATGATCCTCAAGCCCAGCATGGTTACGCCTGGCAAGGCGAATGGCATGGCCGCGCCCGAGGCCGTGGCGGAAGCCACTCTGCGGGTTCTCAAGCGCACGGTACCGGCGGCGGTTCCGGCCATCATGTTCCTGTCCGGTGGTCAGACGCCCGAGCAGGCCTCAGCGAACCTGAACGCCATGAACGTGAATCCGGCGGCCAACCCCTGGCATGTGGGTTTCTCCTACGCCCGCGCCCTGCAACAGCCGGTCATGGACACCTGGAAGGGCAATCCGGATCAGGTGGCACCCGCGCAGAAAGCGTTCATCAAGCGTGCCAGGCTCAACACCCTGGCACGCAGGGGCCAGTACAGCGCCGATCAGGAATGATCCGGCGGCGGGCGCTCTGAAAAAGAGGGCGTCCGCTTTCAGTTCACCCCGCCTACGGGTTTTGTGCCGTAGCCATCAAGCTTGTCCTTTTGAGACGCTGCACACTTACACATTTCCGTTGTAATCGTTATAGTTTGTTAAAGCAGTTTCCATGTTGAGTCCGGCCCGGAACGTCCTGCGCTCGGACTGCGTCTATTCACCCTGACAACTCACCATGAGGAGTTTGTTGCATGAAGGTCTTTTTGAGACTGATCGCCGTCGCCTTCCTCGGCGTAATCCTTTCCGCCTGCGGTGGAAACGGTGAACCCACGATGGACACCACCGATGATGAATCCGTGGAAGCCTCCTACAGCGCCATCATTGCCAATCTCTCAAGCGATGAGCGTGAGCAGTTCGATGAGGCCCTGGGTAACGTCTACATGATGGGCGCTCTGGAACGGATGGAATCCGGCATGAGCGAGGACGAAATCATGGACGAACTCAATGAGGAAGTGCACGGCAAGACCGCAGATGAAATCATCGCCATGGCGGAAGAAAGCGAGAAGGTAATCCGCGAGCGAATGCAGGAAATGCAGCAGGCGCAGTGAGCAGTCTTGAGGTTGCATCGGGCCTGAGCCATGCTCAGGGTGACGTTCAGTGGAAAGAGGAAGTGGATGATGCCGGAACGCCGTCGACAGGCACGCCTGCCATGGGTGTCAATGGACGCTCGAGTCAAGCTGAAGAAAGGCCTTCTTGGCTCACAGTGGATTGATGTGGATGTAGTGGATTACACGCGCCTGGGCATGGGCATCATCACGGACAGTGAAATCAAACCGGATTCACGGATCGCGGTCAGCCTGCGGCTTGGAACGGAAGTGGGCGATATCATTGTGGACCAGGTCGTTGCCCATGTCCGTCACCGTGAGGAGCAGGGGGATGGGCACTTCTACGGCCTGGAGTTTGATGAGGATCCGGGTAAGGGCGTAGAGGAATCACTTGAACGCATTGAGGGCATTCTGTCACGTCACCAGAACCTCGCCGAGAAGGTCCGCTGAACAAGCGGCCATCAGGCGTTTATGGCAGGATCCACAGTGTCCTCGCTGAGGTGCTCGTAGAGCGCATCAAAGCTCATGGGTGCTGAAAAATGATAACCCTGTGCCAGATCGCACCCATGCGCTCGAAGGAAATTTTCCTGATCCACGTTTTCCACGCCTTCGGCCAGTACTGAAAGATCCAGCTCCTGTGCCATGGCTACAATGGCTCGAACCAGACTCTGCTGATCAGGATTCTGTGGAACGGCCTCTATAAGGCCACCGTCGATCTTGACCAGATCGACAGGCATGTCGCGCAGCTCGCTCAGGCAACAATAGCCGGTCCCGAAATCATCAACCGTTACAGTCACACCCGTTGCCTTGATCCGTCCGAGTTGCTCCCGAACCATTTTGATGTCATCCATCAGCATGCTTTCGGTCACTTCGAGTTCCAGGTATTGCGGTTCCAGCCCGGAAGTACTCAGTGCAAACTGGATCACGCTCTCCAGGCTGGGATCCCGGAACTGGCGCGCTGACAGGTTGATGGCGACCCGCATGGGACGGCCCAGAAGCTGGTGCAGCAGTTTGATCTGCATGCAGGCGTTCTGCATCACCCAGTTGCCAATGGGGGTAATCAGCCCGGTGTCTTCCGCAACAGGCACAAACTCATCGGGCAGGATCTCGCCCCGTTCCGGGTGATTCCAGCGGATCAGGGCCTCAAGCGTGGTGATCTCACGGGTGTTGAGATCCACCTGCGGCTGGAAAAGCAGGGTGAATTCATCGCGTTTGAGGGCTGTGCGCAGCTCACGCTCGAGTCCCATGAGGCGCTCGGCCCGATCATTGAGCGTCTCGGTGTAGAAATCGTACTGATCCCGGCCCTTGTCCTTGGCTCGATAGAGCGCGAGATCGGCGTTGCGCATCAGTACGTCCGAATTGTCACCATCCGCAGGCGCCGTCGTGATGCCAATGCTGGTGGAGACAATAACCTCCTGATTAGTGAGCCGAATCGGGTTTTTCAGGCTGCTCAGGATGTTTTCGGCGATCATGGTCAGGGCTTTGGCGTCGTCCACATCATGAAGCAGGATGGTGAATTCATCACCGCCCATGCGGGCGACCGTGTCATGACAGCGCACGCAGGAGCGCAGACGGTCGGCTACCGTCAGCAGCAGCATGTCGCCGGCCTCATGGCCGAGTCGGTCGTTGATGCCCTTGAAATCATCCAGATCGAGGAAAAGCAGCGCGACCTGGTTGCCCCGGCGGTTGACGCTCTGCAGCGCCTGTTCGAGCCGGTCCTGGAACAGGCGACGGTTGGCCAGGCCCGTCAGGCTGTCAAACAGTGCAAGCTGTTCCATGTGACGGTGAGCTACTTTCAGCTCCGTCATGTCGACGGCAGAGACAATGTAATTGCGGGGCCGGCCTTCATCGTCCAGGACGGACGAGGTCGTTACAGCGGTCCAGAGCGGTGTGTCGCCCCGGGTTCGACAGAGCAGCTCGCCTTTCCAGTGAGGCTGGAGGCAGTCGAGAAAGTTTGTGGTGACGCCCGTTTCGGTTCCTGACAGATCAACTGTGGCGCTGAGAGCGGCCAGGGATTGCCCCAGCATGTCTTCACGTTCAAAACCCGTCAGTTCACAGAAGCGATCATTCAGGAACTCTATGGTGCCGGTGTCATCAGTGATGATGATCATGGCGCCACTGTTTCGCACTGCGCTCGAAAAGGTGGTGAGGCTGGTTTCACTCCGTTGCCGGGCATTGTGTGCGGATCGGAGCTTGAGACCCAGATGGGCCACGAGTCCAGCAAGCACAACTGCCAGGGCCGCTACTGCAATGATCACCGCGGTGTCCGACATCTGAACGCATCCTACAACGATTATTCTGGAATTATGTGTAATAGGGTCTTCTCAACCCACGTTAATCCAGATATTGCCTATCGTAGGGAATTGCGTCACAAAGTGCTTGAACTGGCGAAAGATTTTACGACCTGTTGCAGATTGCCAAGTGTTGCGGAATGTAAATACCCCCGGCCAGGGAGCCGGGGGCATTATCTGCCGGTTCAGAAAACGCTTTTAAACCAGCTTCTTGGCTTCACTCTGCCAGGAGGAGAAGCTTTTCAGGTGGGAAAAGTCTTCAAGTTTCTTCTTGTCGTCAGCAGAAGGGTTCGCAATCTGCTTGATTGACGTGATGCCCTTGGCGCGCATCTTGTCGGCGGTTGCCGGTCCAATGCCCTTGATCCGGGTCAGGTCGCTGTCATTGCCGGCCTTCTGTGAACCGGTTGATTTTTTGCTGGCAGCTGACGATGACTTCTTGGCTGAACCTGAAGCGGATTGACTTTTGCCTGCAGTTGACTTGGTGGAAGCGGATGAGGTGCTCTTGCTGCTTGCGCCGGCTGATTTTTTCGCCGCTGTCGCTCCTTTGGGCGCCGCACTGTTTTTGCTTTTCCCAGTGCTCTCGCCGAATCCAACGCGATCCTTGACGGTGTCACGCAGTTCCTGGACCTGGTTCTGCAGGCTGTCGATCCGGCTGAGGGCGTCACTGACCATTTTTTCGACCCGCTGCTGGGCCTTTTCAAATTCACCAGTAACCCGTTTGACCAGTTTGTCGACGCCGAGTTTGTCGCTCTTACCCATGGTTTTTCTCCCTTCAGACTTCCTGTTGATTTCAGAGCCGTTGAAAACCTGAACAGTCTAACATTTCATCAGTGTAGGTCACCCCTTACGCGGGGCAAGTGTCAACTGCGCCATTTCAGTTCATAGAGATCCGGGCGGCGATCCTTCATGTTGGTCACAGAGCCTTCCGCGCGGATCACCTTCAGCTTATCCAGATCCAGATCCGAGAACATGATCATCTCTGTATTGGGTGTCGATTCTGACATCACGGCGTCGTGGGGGAATGCAAAGTCCGAGGGTGAGAACACGGACGACTGCGCGTACTGGACGTCCAGACTTTCGACCTTTGGCAGGTTGCCCACACTGCCGGTCATGACCACGTAGCATTCGTTCTCCACCGCCCGTGCCTGGGCGCAGTTGCGCACTCGAAGGTAACTGTTCTTGGTGTCGGTCCAGAAGGGCACGAAGATGATGTCGACGCCCTCATCCTGAGTGGCGGCAATACGACTGAGCTCGGGGAACTCAATGTCGTAGCAGATCTGGATCATGACGCGCCCGGCATCGGTGTCGAACACATTGAGCTCGTTACCGCCTTCAATGACCCAGTCACGGCGTTCGTGGGGCGTGATGTGGATCTTGCGCTGCTCGTCGATCCGGCCATCCCTGTGGCACAGATAGGAGATGTTGTAGATGCGGTCATCCTCAAACAGTGGCATGGAACCGGCCACAATGTTGATGTTGTAGCTGACCGCCATCTGGGACATCTCATCGCGGAATTTCTCAGTGAACGCCGCCAGGAACCGGATCGCCTTGGTCTGGTCCGTCTGATCGGTCAGGCCCATCAGTGAGGCATTGAAGAACTCAGGAAAGACTGCGAAATCGCTTTTGTAGTCCGAGAGCGCATCCACGAAGTACTCCACCTGCCGCAGCACCTCATCCACCGAGTTGAACTCCCGCATCTGCCATTGGACCGCACCAAGCCGGATCTGGCTCTTGCGCGTGGCCAGGACCGGGGAGGGCGGCGTGTACATGATGTTATTCCACTCAAGGAGTGTGGCATAACCTTTTGATTTTTCGTCTTCAGGAATGTACTTGTGGAGCAGCCGTTTGACCTGGAAGTCGTTGGAGAGCTGAAACGACAGGATTGGGTCGTAGATCTCTTTCCGGTGGACCTGTTTGATGTACTCCGCCGGTGACATCTCCTCGGCGTGTTTCTCGTAACCCGGAATCCGGCCGCCGGCAAGAATGGCCCGCATGTTCAGGCTCCGGCACAGGTCCTTGCGAGCTTCGTAGAGGCGCCGGCCAAGCCGGTAGCCCCGATACTCCGGATGGATGAACACATCCAGGCCATAGAGGGTGTCGCCATTGGCGGAGTACAGGATCCGGTCGTTTTTCATGACCAGGTCGTCGTAGGTATGGGGGTTGCTGAACTGCTCGTAGTCCACGCGGGCCGTCAGAGCCACAGCAACCAGGCGGCCGTTATCCTCAATGCAGATCTGGCCATCAGGGAACTTTTCAATCATGTTCTTGATGGTGTCACGGCCCCAGGCCCCGCCGATGTCGTCGTAGACAAGGTCCATGAGCTCCCGCAGCTGGGGATAATCCCGCAGCTCCAGATTACGCGTCTGCAAATGAAGTTCATCGTGCGCCATCAACTCACAAGCTCCTGTCTCTTATCCTGATTCATGATTGGGGCGATCATAACAGACTGATCGACGTGCTACCTTTCAAATTTCGGCTACCTTTATACCAGGTATACAGTAACCCGGAGGTCCCATGAAATCGCTCTCGTTCAGCCAGAAGCTACTCATCGTGTTTGGTGGTCTGCTCGTTGTCACCATGGCGGCCTATGCTCTGGTGAACGATTCCCGCCTGCGAGGGCATACCGAACGCAACCTGTCTGAGCTGCGCAGCCAGGTGGTTGATCAGAGTACGGCCAGCATCTCCCAGTGGCTCAACACCCGTCTGGAAGTGGCAGAGTCCTTCGCACGAAGCGCTGAAGGCGCAGCCGACGATTTCGACCTCCGCAACCTGGCCCGCACGGCGGCGGAAGGACTGGATCTGGAGCATTTCTATTTCGGAACCCAGGATGGGGCCATGATCATGCAGAGTGACGAGGCGGAAGCGTCGTTGCCGGAGGATTTTGACCCCTCTGAACGTCCCTGGTTTGAAGAGGCACAGCGCAGCGGGGCCGGCTTTACCGAGCCCTACGAGGACGCTGCCGGATCAGGTCTGATCATCACGGCGATGGCGCCCGTGTCCTCGGGGCGGTTCGAAGGGGTGGCCGGCGCTGATATCAGTATGGATGCGCTCAACGATCTTCTAGAGACCGTCACCATGGCCGGCAGTGGTTATGCGTTGATGATCAGCGGAGATGGCACGGTTCTTTTCCACCCGGATCGGGATCTGATCGGCAGCGATATTGCCGATTTTCTGGGTGAAAGGGCGAATCTTGATGGGGAGGTCCGTTCGTTGAGCGTTGACGGTGAGCGCTACCGCAACAGCTTTCATGCCATTGATGATGCCAGGGGTGTGGACTGGTACGTCGGCCTGATGGTTGACGAGAGCGCGGCACTGGCGCCTGTAACCGAAGGGCGCTGGGCAGCCCTGGTGACCACTGTCGTCGGCCTGGCCATAGTGCTCGGGCTCATGTACGTGCTGTTGAACGTACTGCTGCGACCCGCGCGGCGGCTGCTCAATGCGATGAATGACATTGCCAGCGGGGAGTCTGACCTGTCCCGTCGTCTCAAAGTCGAAAGCAACGACGAATTCGGCCAGCTGGCCAGTGGCTTCAATACCTTCATCAGTAACATCCAGGAAGTGGTCCGTGAGGCCCAGGAAAGTGCCGCGGAGCTGCGTGAGCATGTGGCGTCGCTGCGCAGCGCCAGCAGTTCCAGCCGCGAGAGCGTCGACAGTCAGCAGCAGGAAATCGAAATGGTCGCCACGGCGATCAACGAGATGTCGGCAGCAGCGGGCGAAATAGCCCGCAATGCCCAGAATACCGCCGATTCGGCAAATACCGCCAACTCGGACTGTCAGGAATCCATGCAGACGGTTCAGGGATCCAACGAGGCCGTGGAGCGGCTCAGCCGTGAAATAGGCGAGGCCGCGGAAGTGATTGAGCGTCTGGGCAACGACGTGACCGAGATCACCAGTGTGCTGGAAGTCATTGAAGGGATTGCTGAGCAGACCAACCTGCTGGCACTCAACGCGGCCATTGAGGCGGCCCGAGCCGGGGAGGCGGGGCGTGGATTCGCGGTGGTTGCGGATGAGGTCAGGGCGCTGGCCAAACGTACCCAGGACAGCACCGAACAGGTCAACGAAATGATCGGGCGTCTGCAGAAAGGCGCAAAAAATGCGGTCAGCGTGATGCAGGAATCGCGCGCGGTGAGTAACATGAGCATGGAAAAGGCTCAGGACGCCATGGAAGCGCTCAGGCGCATCACAGACGCAATCTCGCAGATCAGCGATATGACGAGCCAGATCGCGACGGCGTCGGAAGAGCAGACGTCGGCGGTTGAGGAGCTCAACAGCTCCATTACCCGGATCGCGGATCAGGGTCAGGAAACCGCCTCTTCAGCAAGTGAAAATGACCGCCTCAGTAATGAAATCAGCGAAGTGGGAACAACGCTGCATGACAAGGTGGCCCGATTCAAGGTGTAACTGACGGATGAATCTGTTCAACAGCGTAGCGCCGCGCATTTCGGCGTATTTTGATCAACTGGAAACCGATGGCCGGGCAGTGCCCGGCCTTGCCCGTTTTGAGAAAGGGATGAGCTACAGCGTGCTCAACCGTCTCATTGCAATGAGTGTTCCCTTTACCCGTCGCAACGGGTTTGAGGTGGTGGAGCTGCGTTCCGGCTATCTGCGGGCAAGGCTTTCGCGCAAGGGCAACCGCAACCACCTGGGTACCGTCTATGCCGGTGCCCAGTTCCTGCTGGCGGAGATTCCCTTTGGTGCGCTTTCGCTGGTCGAGTTCAAGGGGCAGCTGGTCCCGGTTCTGAGGGATCTTCACATCGTCTATGAAAAGCCGGCGCGGAGCGATCTGGAGGTGGAGCTGGCACTCTCTCCGGAACAGAAAGCAACCATCGAGAAGGAAGTGGCGGAGCAGGGCAAATCGGCCCTGATGATCGAGCTGGACCTGACCGACAATAAAGGCGAGACCGTGGCCCGGGCCTTTGCCAACTATCAGGTCCGCCCGGGCTGAGGTGCTGGCTTACTGCTGCTCCAGGCACATACAGGCGAGCTCGCGTTCAGTCAGCAGATGCCCCGGGGGCTCGCCGCGCCGGAAGCCGTAGATGACGGTATAGGCCATGACGTTCTGAACGTACTGGCGTGTTTCGTAGAACGGCATGGTTTCCACCCAGATGTCTGAATCCAGATCCCGCGCCCCGTTTTCGAGCCAGCGCTTCACCCGATGGCTACCGGCGTTGTAAGCCGCTGTGGCCAGAATCCGGTTGTTATCGAAGATTTCAAGCAATTCGCTCAGATGGGCACTTCCAAGCCGGATGTTGTAGGCCGGCTCATACAACTGACCATTGCCCTCAAAGCCCACACCCAGTTGGTCTGCGGTTTCACGGGCTGTGGAGGGCAGCAGCTGCAGCAGGCCCATGGCACCCTTGTGGGAGCGGGCATTGCTGTTGAATGCGCTTTCCTGGCGGGCAAGCGCGTAGACCCAGTTCACATCCAGTGCCTTTTCGTTGGCGGCCTGATGGAAGTACTGGCGATAGGGAAGCGGGAACCGCATGTCCAGATGGTCCCAGGCCTGCGCGGCAATGGCACCGTTAACCCCCTGTTCGTGCCAACCCCAGCTCTGAGCCAGGCGTGACGCCACCAGGACAGCCTCGGGGTCGAGGGTGTTCATCGCCCGGTGCCACTCCTGGCGCGCATGGCCCATCCGTCCCAGCTGGTAGAGTTCAAAGGCGCGCTGGATGGCCGGCATGCGGGTAATCTCGGCGACGTCTTCATTGCTGAAACTGTGTCCCTGGTTGTTGAGCTGGTAGGGTGCGCCCAGCCGGTCGGCTGCCATGAAACCATAGAAATTGCGCGAGTCCGCCACTTCCGCAAAGAGCGCTTCCGCATTCGTCGGTTCCCCGAGCTGATCCATTGCCCGTGCGCGCCAGTAACGCCAGCGTGAGGAACTTTCAAGCTCCTGCGGCATGGTATCCAGTGCCTCCAGAACGCCCTCCCAGTCCCGGTGGCGAAGATGCACACGCACCTGCCACTCATGCAGTGCCCGGTCATCATCCAGTTCAGCAGCTGCTCTGAGCCAGCGCGTGGCGTTCCGGTCGTATTCAACCGCCAGCATCAGCCCCAGATTCCGCTCCACTGCCAGACGCTGCTCGTCCGGAAAGTCAAAGATGGCCCGGTAATGGGGCCAGATTTCCATCGCCTGTTTTGGTGAACGCCGTGCATAGCGCGCCATGCCATGGGCGACCAGGTCCCGCATCCGTTCATTGTTTTCATTGAAATCCTGCACCCGGCGCAGCCGCTGGGGCTGGCGATGCACGTTTTTCAAGGCAATACCGTGTTCTCTGTAGTCGCTCGGCAGGTATCGGCGCAGATAGCCGGCCAGTCCGGTGTTTTCTGCCTCCAGTGCCAGCAGCATGCGTTCCCAGGCCAGGTCCGGGGTCAGTCCGTTGTTTTCCCGCCAGTAGTCAAGCAGCGGGTCACAGGCCCGGGGCAGGGAGGCGCCGGTGCGCCAGAGATCCGGCATTGCTCCCATGATGCGCTCATGATCCTCACCCCGCAGGTGGGCACGCAATGCCAGGCAGCGCAGCCGGGCATTGCCCTGGTCGCCTTCGTGGTGGTCACGCAACGAGGCCCATTGGCCGCTTGCGCCCAGATGGGTAAGCCACTGCTGTTTGAGGCTGTGGGCTTTGGGTATGTCGTTATGACGCTCAACAAGCTCCTTTACGTCGTCCGGCGTGGCGATGAAAAGCCGCTTTTTGAGTGCGGTCAGCTCCAGATAGGGACGCAGTGGATAATCCTGGAGCTGTTCCAGCAGCTGGTTGAAGCGCTCCTGGTCGCGCTCATCAAGGGCCTGCTCAGCCTGGCGGAACAGTTCCCGTTCGCTGTCGCGGGCCGTGTGTACCTGTTCGGGAATGTAGATCGCTTCAGCCTGCGTCTGCAGCTGCAGGCCAGGATTGGGTAGAGAGGCGAAGGCCAAACCGGTGGTCAGCATCATGCTCCAGGCGAGCTGACGCGCCGGGTTGAGGACGGACATCCTTGTTCTGCGCTGAGTGCGTTCGCTCATGGTCTGTTGCCGAGGAGTTGTTGTTGCCGGCCGTCTTTCAACGGGTCAGGAACCAGTTATAGCAGAGCATGATGAGTTCTGTGTAACGATCTGGTGAAATTTAATTTTTCGGTGTTCGATTGTCTGGCGAAATGGTCTCAGCTGGGGTGGAAGATGGCATGAAAACATGGAGTTGCCACCCAGGGGCCGGTTACACTGCGTCACAGACGCTATTTAACATAATATACATTATGCGTAATAGAGTCAGGCACGACCTTCAGTGTTACCCAGGTGCATTCTCACCATGACGCCTGAGCCACTCCCTTGGTCATTGGAATCCCGCTACACTCAATGCAACAAAAACAAAAGCTCATCGATTCAGGGAGTGGCTCATCAATGCATAACTTCACTTTCAGTACCACCAGAACCATTGTGCATGAGATTGGCGGCGCCAGGCGCCTGGCTGAGTTCTGCCGGGACGCTGGAGCAGCCTCGGTGCTCATCGTGACCGATCCGGGCATCATTCAGCTCGGGCTTCTGGATTCCGTGAAGCCGGCATTTACCCAGCTGGGAATTGGCATGACGCTCTACAGTGACGTAGAAGCTGACCCTCCTGACACTAAAGTCAAAGCGGCCACCGACATGGCGCTGGAATGCGGTGCCGATGCTGTTGTTGGTTTCGGTGGTGGCAGCTCCATGGACGTGGCCAAGGTGGTTGCGCTTCTGGCCTCGGATGGCTGCACTCAGACGCTGGAGGAACTCTATGGCGTGGGCAATGCCCAGGGAACCCGCCTGCCGCTGATCCAGGTGCCGACCACAGCGGGAACCGGCTCTGAAGTCACGCCGATTTCCATCATCACAACCGGTGAAACCACCAAATCCGGCATTGTGTCCCCCATACTGCTGCCGGATATGGCGCTACTGGATCCGGAGCTCACGCTGGGCCTGCCTGGGCCCGTGACAGCCGCCACGGGCATTGATTCCATGGTTCACGCCATTGAGGCCTACACCAGTAAGATCCGGAAGAACCCCGTTTCTGACGCACTGGCCCGGGAGGCCCTGCTCAAGCTTTCCGGCAACATCGTGACTGCGGTTCACCATGGCGACAACCTGGAGGCCCGCTCGAACATGCTTCTGGGAGCGCTGCTGGCCGGTCAGGCGTTTGCCAATGCCCCGGTGGCGGCCGTTCACGCCCTCGCCTATCCACTGGGCGGCCATTTTCATATTCCACACGGCCTCAGCAACTCCCTGGTGCTGCCCTATGTGTTGCGCTTCAACAGCGAGGTTGCGGCTCCGCTTTACGGGGAGCTGGCCCCGCTGGTGCGTACACCGGACGGTGGGCGTGCCGGGGATCTCATCAGCGGATTGGATCAGCTCATAGACGCCTGCGAACTTCCGAAGCGGCTGCGGGATATGGATATTGCGGAGGATTTCCTGCCGACGCTGGCGGCAGATGCCATGAAGCAGCAAAGGCTGCTGGTGAATAACCCGCGTGAGGTAAGCGAAGCGGACGCACTTGCCATCTACCAACAGGCATACTGAGGTTTCAATGAGTGAACAGAACATGAGCAGCCGGAGCGATTTCGGCGTTTTCCAGCCGATCACCACGCGCTGGAAGGACAATGACGTCTACGGTCATGTGAACAATGTTACCTACTATTCGTGGTTCGACACGGCGGTAAATCGTTACCTGATCGAGTCCGGCGGGCTGGACATTCATTCGGATCCGGTCATTGCCTTTGTGGTCAGTTCCTCATGCCGCTATTTCAGCCCGGTTTCCTATCCGGAAACGGTCGAAATCGGTCTCCGCGTAAACCATCTGGGCAACAGCTCGGTACAGTATGGTCTTGGGGTTTTTCGCGGTGATGGGAATGAGCTCTGTGCAGAGGGTGAATTCGTTCACGTTTTCGTCGACAGAGCTTCCAACAGGGCCTCTCCCATACCCGAGCGGATCCGTGCTGCATTGGAAAAAATCCGACAGCAATGAAAGGTTGTAGTCTACAGTCGTTTCAAGAGACAATGATATAAATTGCTGCCTATAAAGCAGTTTTTATTCAATCGCAGTCCGGACGGACTATAGGCTGTGGATTAAAAAGGCGTGAGTACGGATAGTTCCCGCCTTAAAAGAGGGCGGACATGACATACGACGCACAAAAGTTTGGAGCCAGACTTCGACAATTGCGCAAGGAGCGAAATGTCTCGCAGGACGAACTGGCACTGCGGGCTCAGATTGATCGCAGTTACATGGGGCGCATTGAACGGGGTCAGGTGAACATCACGCTGGAGAAAGTGTACAGGCTGGCGAATGCGCTGGGCTGCGACGCGAAAGACCTTCTGGACTAGACGGGCATGACTGTGTTGCCAAAGATCGCTATGCTGGCGGCTGAACGCAACATGGTGACCCCCTGCTATGCCAAGTTTTGACGATATCCGTCCCTACCGGGACGACGAAGTTAACGAGATCATCCAGCAGCTCATCCGCAAAGACGATTTTCTCAGCCTGATCGGCCGTTTCCGGGCCGAATGGCTGCACCGTCTTGCGCCCTGGCTTGTGCGGTTCTGGATCAAGGGCTACCTGAGACGCACCTTCGGCCAGGTTCGATCCGTGGACGAGCTGCAGGAGCGCCTTGAGCCCTACGTGCGCCGTGTGCTGGCCTCTACCACCCAATCGGTGAGCTGGTCCGGCCTGGAACATCTGGATCCGTCGCAGTCCTACCTGTTTATGTCCAACCATCGGGACATCGTGCTCGATCCTGCGCTGGTGAATTACGCCCTATATCGGGAGGGACTCCACACCTGCCGTATCGCCATTGGGGATAACCTGGTACAGAACCCGATGGTGGCGGACCTGATGCGTCTGAATAAGAGCTTTCTGGTCAGACGCAACCTCAGCAACCCGCGGGAGATGCGCAACGCCTTCCTGACGCTGTCCAGCTATATCCGTGAATCCATTGCCGAAGGTCATTCCGTGTGGATGGCCCAGCGCGAGGGCCGCGCCAAGGATGGTATCGACAAGACCGATCCGGCCATCATCAAGATGCTCCACATGAGTCACAAGCGGGACAAAGTGCCTCTTGGTGACGCTGTCAGAGAGCTTCGTATCGTGCCAGTCACCCTATCCTACGAATTTGATCCCTGTGATGCGGAAAAAGCTGGGGAGCTGGAGGAGCGCGAGCGGACCGGGGAATACGTCAAGCGTGAGAATGAGGACATCGAAAGCATTGTCAAAGGGATAACCGGGCTTAAGGGACGCATTCACATTGCCTTCGGCGCCCCCCTGGCTGACGGGTTTGAGTCCGCTGGCGAAGTAGCGTCCGCGCTGGATCAGAGAATACTGGAACAGACCCGTTTCTATCCGGTGAGCTATGCCGCCACTGAGAAACTGGTATCCCGGGGTGTTCTGGATCAGCTGCCCGAGGGGCTTACCGATGTGTTGCCACCCAGGGAAGAGCGCACCAGCGCCCATGCCCGGCTCGATCAGCGCCTGCAGCCGCTGGAGCCGGCGTTGCACCGTTGGGTTCTCGGGATATACGCTAATCCCCTGCTCCGCCGCTATTCAGCGGTACCCCGGGAGCTGGTGAATCAGGAACTCGATGACGCCGAACAAGGATAGTAACCCCATGAAAGATGACGTCGTACTGATTACGGGTGCCAGTTCCGGGCTGGGTGAAGGTATGGCCCGGGAGCTGGCGGGGAAAGGTTGTCAGCTGGCACTCTGTGCCCGGCGTATGGATCGGCTGGAGGCGTTGAAGCAGGAGCTTGAGCAGGCGCACCCCGGGGTGCGTGTCAGCATTCAGCCGCTCGATGTGAACGACCACGATCGTGTGTTCGAGGTTTTTGAGAGCTTCCGTCAGGAATTCGGGCGGCTGGACCGGGTGATCGTCAACGCCGGCATTGGCAAGGGCCAGCCCCTGGGGACCGGGCACTTTGAGGCCAATCGCCAGACAGCGGAAACTGATTTTGTAGCCGCCCTGGCGCAGTTTGAGGCAGCCATGGCCATATTCCGGGAGCAGAAACGCGGTCATCTTGTGGCAATCTCCTCCATATCCGCAATGCGTGGCGCGCCGAAGAACATGACCACCTATGGTGCCACCAAGGCCGGCCTGGCCGCGCTGGCGGAGGGACTGCGTGTTGAAATGCGCAAATCCGGTCTTCCGATCAAAGTATCAACGCTGTTCCCCGGCTACATCCTGACCGCGATCAATGAGGATCTGAAAAACGCGCCCTTCCGCGTGGATCTGGAAACCGGTTGCCGCTCGCTTGTCTCGGCTATAGAGAAGGAAAAGCGCGTGGCCAGCATACCGCCCTGGCCCTGGGCCCCCATTGGCTTCGTACTCAAGCGCATTCCCGAGTCCTGGCTCACCAAGGTTTTCTGAGCACGGGCGATTTTCGTCGCTGTATGATAGATTACGCTCTGTTAATTGCGGCGGAAATTGGATGCCATGAAGCATTTTCACTTCGCACTAATGAATGCCCTGTTGATGCTGGCGGGCAGCTCCCAGGCCTATGAAGCATCCATCCCGGACGCTCCGGAAGACAGCTTCCAGGAGCAGCCGGTGGTGGGCGACACCTTCCCCATGGCCGAATCGGCTGATGAGTCGCTTCCAGAGGTTCTTACAGCCAGCCGCCTGCGTCAGCCCAAATCCCGAACGCCGGGGACGGTTACCATTCTTGAGGGAGACATGCTTCGCTCACTGGGCGTTCTCAACCTGTGGGACGCGTTCCGGCTGGTGCCCGGCATGACGGTGGGTTATGTAGGCAGCAATAATCCTGTAGTGAGCTATCACGGCACCGTTGCGGTAGAGCAGCGCAGGCTGCAGGTTCTGGTGGATGGACGCTCCTATTACAACGCCAGCCTCGCGGATGTGGACTGGAACAACATCCCGGTTCCCATGGAGGAAATCGAGCGCATTGAGGTCACCCGCGGCCCCAACGCAGCAGCTTATGGAGCCAACTCCTTCCTTGCCGTAATCAACATCGTCACACGCTCGCCCCAGGAAACCCACGGAATCCAGGCCCGCGCGGTTCACGGTCTCCACGGGGATGACGGGTTCCGTCACTATTACGGTTCAGCCGGCGGGCGCAGTGGGGACACCGACTGGCGTCTGTCGGCGAACGTACGACGCACTGATGGTTTTGATTACCGGAAAGAGCGGGAACTTGACGAAGACGGAAGCAGCTCGCGGACCGGTGAGCGCAAAGAGGCCCGCGATGGCTTTGATCTGCTTTCCCTCAACCTCAGCACCCAGTCGGAGTTGACGGCTCAGGATGAAATCTCGATCAGGGCCGGTTATCACGATGTGTTTGAGGAAGAGGACCCTACGGAGCTTGCCAGCTTTCGTCCCTCTGATAACCCTGACATAACGGGTGAGGACTGGTACGGGTCGATCCGCTGGGACCACAGCGTTTCCGCGGACCATTTCTTCCATGTCAAAGCCTACTACCAGAGCCGGCACCGCCGGCAGTCGTGGCGAGCCAATATTGATGAGCGCATTTTCCCGGCACTGGAAGCTTTACCAGTGGATGAGCTTCAGGCGGATCTGAACGACGATCTGAAGGAGCAGCGCACCCACCTTGAGTTCCAGGAGACCCGGATATGGTCTCCCCGAGCCAGAGCTGTGTATGGGGCAAGTTATCGGGAGGAGCGCTATGAATCGGATACCTTCTTCAATGGTACGGAAAGCAGCAATCACGCGCAGGTGTTCGCGAACCTGGAGCGGGGGCTGACCTCCTGGCTCACTGCCAATGTGGGCGGTATGTGGGAAGACGACAGTGACCACGGTACCTTTTTCTCGCCGCGGGGCGCGGCCAATGTTCACCTGAGTCCCAATCAGGCCCTGAGGTTTGTCTTTTCAAAGGCTCACCGACTGCCGGATGCATTCGAAAGCAAACGGGACTGGCAGTACCGGCCGGCCAATGTGTCTCCCGAGGCACTGGCGGAGGAACTTGAGGGGCAGCGCCAGGGGCCACGGGTCAGCGCCAGTAACGATGATAATGGGGACGATCTCAACAGCGAGACCATCATCTCACGGGAAATCAGTTACCTGATCCAGCAGCGCCGGGGGCCGAACCTGTATCAGGCCGAAGCCAAGGTGTTTCGCGATTCATTGCGGGACCTCATCTCCGGTCGCACCAACATTGATGACTGGGATCTCGAAAACGCGGTGGCTGTTACCCAGAAGGGCTTCGAGCTTGAGGCGTCAGCGGATACACCCCGCAATATGGTGCGTGTGAGCTATGCCTATCTCGACAGCGACTCAGAGTATACCGGGGAACCCGACCGTGATCCGAGCGACAAGGACCGCTTCCAACGCCTGGAGCAACGGATGAATGCCCGCCATAGCGGGAGCCTGGCCTGGATCCATCGGCTGAGCGATGATGCAACGGGGGCCATCTCCTATTATCTGACGGACAGCCTGAGGGATCGCCGATTCGAGCGCCTGGATCTGCGACTGGCAAAATCCTTCCATCTGCCCCAATCTACTATGGAGGTGGCTGGCGTATTCCAGCACTATCTGAATGACGAACCCATCTATCGTCAGGCGAATAATTATTCGGATCGCAACCACTTCTACGCAGAGGTAAGCGTCCGTTTCTGATGGAAGCGCGTTATGGATGACTCGAAAACAGGACGACTGGGAGGTCTGTGGCGCTTCGTCATCGCAGCTGTGGTGGCGTGTTTCATGACGCCATCGGTTTCGGCACAGGATGTATCCCGCGTCTACCTCGCCGGAGGCGAGCGTACCGCCCAGGAGTTGGTCCGGTCCGCAATCCAGGCACGTTTTGATGACCAGCTGTCCGTGGCGGCCTATTCAGATCAGACGCCAGAGGACGCACTGGTCATAACCCTGGGGCCTGGGGCGCTTTCCGAGGTACGGGCCAATAGCCCGAACCAGCCCGTCATTGCGCTTTTTGTCCCGTCCATCAGTATTGCGGATGGAGACTTTGAGGATGACGGACGCCTGACCGCCGTGTTCAACGACCCGCCACCGGTGCGCCAGGCAAGGCTGGGTGAGCTTATTATTCCCGGGGCCCAGCAGGTTGCCATTCTCGCCTCACCCAACCGTGCCAGTGATTATGAGGGGCTGATGGCGGCGCTGGAAGCCGAGGGGCTATCGGCGCGTGTTTTTGTCGTTCCCTCTTCTGACCAGTTGATACGTACCCTGTCGAGGGCGTTGTCCTACGGTGATTTCATTCTCGGTACCATCGATGATGAAATCTATAACCGCAACACCATCAAGCATCTGCTGCTGACCAGTTACCGCCGCAACCGGCTCGTGATTGGTCCGACACGGGCCTATGTACAGGCGGGTTCCGTGGCCTCCACCTATGCGTCTTCACAACAGCAGATCGAGTATGGTCTATCGGCGCTGGCCACCTTCCGGGATACCGGCGAGCTTCCTGATTCTGATTATCCGCCTGATTTCCGGGTGTCCGTGAACGAACAGGTCGCAAGGTCCATGAATATCCCCGTCCCCTCTGAAGACCAGCTTCAGGATGCGCTTCAGAAGCGGGAGGTGGACAAATGACGTCACGCCGTCGTAACCACTGGACCATTTACCGCCGGCTTCTGTTGCTGGGAACCCTCCCTGCATTGGCCATGTTCCTGCTGTTGCTGTTGTTTTTCACCCAGGCCCGGCTGGAGGATGCCCGGGAAAGCCTCTTCGATACCAGTCAGCTGATTGCGGATAATCTCGCCCCTGCCGTGGAGTATCCGGTTATTACAGGAGATCGGCTGACCCTGGAAGCACTGCTGGACCAGACCATGGCCCGCTCGAATATCGCAGGCATTTCTGTAACGGATCGTACGGGCGAGCTTGTGGGTCAGGTTGGCGAGCACCCTGACACTGCCGAAGGCGTTCATCGTTTTTCCAGCGATATTGTGCAACATCCGGTGCCCCTGTTGGATGAGGCGGACGGCAGCCAGCTCCAGCTGGCAAGGGCGCCTGCGCCCGACGAAGCTCCCGCAACGCGGATCGGCCAGGTGGAGATCAGCGTTTCTGAACAGGTTCTGGCCGACGAACAGCGCGATATACTGTGGACATCGGCCGGTATTGGTCTGATTCTTTTTGTCGGCACCCTGATTTTCATCGGCCGGCTTGCCCATCGGCTGAGTGTGCCCATAGAAAACCTGGCAGCCAGCATCCAGGCATTGCCTGACGGCGATTTCCGGATCGAGCGTCAGCGAACGGGTGTGGCACGAGAGCTTGAGTCACTCCAGGATGCGACCATACGCATGGCCGAGCGCCTGCGTCTGGCGGAAGCCGAGCGCGAGATCAGCTTCCAGCAACTGGGGGAGGCCCGGGACAAAGCCGAACAGGCCAGCAATGCCAAGTCAGAGTTCCTGGCCATGATGAGCCATGAGATCCGGACACCGCTCAATGGCATTCTGGGAATGCTGCAGCTTCTTGATCAGGAGCCGATGGCGGAAACCCAGAAGGATTACCTCCATACCGCACGCCAGTCCACCGAGGATCTGCTGCTCATCATCAATGACATTCTTGACTTTTCACGCATTGAGCGCGGCCGTCTTGAGCTGGCGAGTGAGTCCTTCGATCTGAAGGGCCTGATTGAGAACTGTTTTGCTTCATTCCGGCACGAGGCGCAGGGCAAATGCCTTTCCTATAAGCTGGATCTGCAGGGCGACTGGCACGTAAAGCCCGAGGTTGTGGGCGATCCGGCGCGATTGCGGCAGGTGATTGCAAGTCTGATCAATAACGCGCTCAAGTTTACCGCAGAGGGTCAGGTGGTGGTCAAAGCCCACTGGAGTAGCCAGCCCGACTCGGAGGGTTTTCTCACCTGCCGGGTTGAGGACAGTGGCCCAGGGATTCCAACCAACCGCCTTGGCGACATGTTCAACAGTTTTGAGCAGCTGGACAGCTCCTCATCCCGCGCATTTGGGGGAACCGGCCTGGGATTGCCCCTGGTGCAGCGGTTGGTTGAGCTTATGGGCGGGCATGTGGCCGTGGACACGGACCCGGGGGCTGGCAGCGTTTTCCGCTTCGTGGTACCGATGGCTCTCAGGGACCTCTCTGATGACGGAATGCTCGATGCCGCGTCGACCACTGGTGAAGGGCTGTCATCAAAATACGGCTACGACGCTCTGGTCGTTGAAGATAATGCAGTCAACCAGCGGGTTGCCGTAAAACTGCTTGAAAAGCTGGGTTTCCGCGTCGATTGTGCTGGCGACGGCGCGCAAGCTGTTGACGCGGTGAAGAACGACCCGGAGCGCTATAACGTGGTTCTCATGGATTGCCAGATGCCTGTGATGGATGGCTGGGAAGCAACCCGCCAGATCCGGGCCTGGGAGAAGCGTGCCCAGATGCCATCCACACCCATAGTGGCGATGACCGCGGATGTTCTGGATGGCACCGAACGCTCCTGTGTGAAGGCTGGAATGAACGGCTACCTGCCCAAGCCTGTGCGTTATGACAGCCTGCGCGAGGCGCTCCAGCGTGTGATCAACCTCTGACGCCCATCAATAGGAGGAGACCTCACGCATGGTGACGAACTCCTCAGCTGAGGTCGGATGAATACCAATGGTTTCATCAAAGGTTGCCTTGGTGGCTCCAGCTTTAAGCGCCACACCAATGCCCTGCATCATTTCACCCGCTTCAGGACCGACCATGTGGGCACCCACGACCCGATCGCTGGCGTCATCCACCACAAGTTTCATGAAGGTGCGCTCATCCCGACCTGTGAGGGTATGTTTCATGGGCTTGAAGTCAGTGCGGTAGATTCGCACAGACGCACATTCCTCCCGGGCCTCTTCCTCGGTCAGCCCCACGGTTCCGATGTTGGGTTGGCAGAATACAGCCGTGGGAATATTGCGGTAATCCATGCTGCCCTGCCCGTCAGCATAAAGGTGGCGCGACAGCGTCATGGCCTGAGCCAATGCGACAGGCGTCAGCTGTGGCGTGCCAATGACATCGCCCAGGGCATAGACCGAGGTCGCGGAAGTACGGAAGTTCCCATCGGTGCGGATATACCCCTGGTCATCCAGCTCAACACCAGCTGCTTCAAGGTTGAGCCCGTCAGTCAGCGGGCGACGTCCTGTGGCGGCCATGACCAGACCGGTTTGCAGGCTGGTTCCATCACTCAGTGACACCTCGTAGTGGTGATCAGCTACCCGGGAAACAGCCTCAATGTTGGTTTCAAACAGCAGATTGACGCCTTTCTTGCGGACCTCGTCAGCCACAAAAGTGCGCACATCGTAGTCAAAGCCACGCAGGAAGAGATCCCCGCGGTAAATCAGTGTTGTCTCAACACCGAGTCCCGCGAGAATGCCCGCGAATTCAACGGCAATGTACCCGCCCCCCCAGACCACTGCGCGTTCGGGCAACTCATCCAGATAGAACATCTCGTTGGAGCTCAGCAGATGTTCCCTGCCCGGAATGTCCGGAACCCAGGGCCAGCTTCCGGTTGCGATCGCAATGCGGTCTGTACTCAGTACGGTCTCGCCGACCCGGACAGTCTGCCCATCAGACAACGAAGCCTGCCCTCTGACCAGCGTTACATGGGCGTTATCCAGCAGGCGCCCGTAAATGCCATTGAGCCGCTCGATCTCCCGGTTCTTGTTCGACACAAGCGTGGGCCAGTCGAATCCGATCTGATCCGACGGGACACTGAACCCGTAACCGGCTGCATCCTCGATTTCCTCGCGTACATGGGAGGCATATACAAAGAGCTTTTTCGGCACACAGCCCACATTGACGCAGGTGCCGCCCAGGTCGGCGGATTCCACAATGGCGACTTTCGCGCCCATGGCTGCTGATGTCCGCGCCAGCCGCACCCCACCGGAGCCGGCGCCGATGACAACCAGGTCGTATTCATTTGCTGAGGTCACTGATCAAGCCCTCTCTCTGATGTCAGATTTCAAGTGTGATTCGTGCGTCCACCAGGCCCGGCTCATCGGTTCGATCCACGGCGGCCTGATTGACACCGATGCCGTATTCACTCTGTAGGTGGGCCAACCACTGAGCCAGGTCCGTGAACGGGACATTGTCGACCCAGATGCGCATGGCATCATCGCCGCTTGGTTCAAAGCGCTGAAGCGACAGTCCGGAGCGCTCGGCGGATTCGGTTACCGTGCGCAGCAGGGATCCACCGCGCAGGTTGGCCGCCCCCTCTTCTGACGGTTCCATGTCGGAAATGTTACGCGCCACACGCTCCTGTCCCTGAATCCAACCGAGCAGCTCCTCAGCACGCTCCATGTCATTGCGTGCCTCTTCACGGAATTGCGCTACCGGCTGCCATAGGAGCAGATAGACCAGGGCGATCGCCAGTGCCAGTCCGAGCAGTTTGAGTGCCCGCTGGTCGCGCTGTGACATCTGGTCATAGCGGCTGCGAATGTGCTGAATCCTGGGGTTCTGATAGAGTTTTTCAAGCACGGGTATCAGCCTCCCTGCGACAATGTCAGACGCGCGCGGGTATGGTCCTCTTCGTTGACCACTGAACCGATTCGCGCCTGCAGGCCAGCGTCAGAAAGGCCACCGCGCATGTTATCAAGCTGGGAGAAACTTCCTCCGCGCAGCTCGATGATCAGCTCGCCTCTCTGGCGGCTGAAATTGACGGAATCAAACCGGATGGCCTCAGCATTCTGTGCCTGCTGGTACTGGTGTCCGGCGTAACGCAACAGAGTGAGGAACTCCGTTCCGTCGCTGCCCTGCTCGGCGGCTCTCAGACGACCGGTTAGCACACGTCGGACGTTGCCCGCATGTGCGCGGGTGTCATCCGGAAAAATGTCACGGTAAAGCGCCACTGATTCCTCCTCGTAGCGTTCCGCCTGGGACTGGTAATAGAACCCTTCCGCGGCCGTGAAACCAAGCTGAACAAAGAATGCCAGACCGGCGATGATGGCGACTGGCCGCCAGCGGTTGAAAGTGGCCCCCTTGCCGTGGTGGCGGGCGAAGCTGCCCTGGCAAAGGTTGATCGGGTTGGCGCTGCCGGCACTGTGGCACTCCGCCATCAGTCTTAAAGGATGCTGTTCGAGCTCATACTGGGTAATCAGCGCATCCGGATTCTGCTCCAGAGCAGCCAGCTCCATGCGCCGCGCCTCCAGGGTCTCAGCGCTGGCATGAATATGGATTTTCGGTGGGTTGTCGCTCTGTTTACCATTGAGCAGAGATTCCAGAAAGACCCCCAGACCATCGGCAGGCACGTCGTACCAGGCACCGTCCCGGGCATGGATAAGGGCCTGGTCTCCCTCGATCAGGACACTCCAGTCGCAGTGGCTCACCGGAATCAGCATCGCGTCGGCATAGATACCGACAATGGGATGTTTCCATTCGTCGAGCCACTGGAAGTGGTCTTCCAGGGTTTCATTGTCTATGGCCGCGACCTGCCAGTCGCTGCCCTGACGCTCCCCTATTGCCAGATGCATGCGCTCAATGTCCTGAGCAAGCTGCTCTTCGACGGCAAAAGGCAAAGCCTGGTGAATGATCCGCTTCTGGCGACCCGGGATGCGTGCGGTACAGTGGCTGACGTCGTAGGCGGGAATGATGCCGACAAGCTGGAGGTTGCCGGCATGTATGTCTTCCAGCGTATGCTCTACCTCTTCGCGGCTCTGGGACTGGCCCTGGGCCGCGTACTGCCCGTTCAGATCAAGCAGTACCCAGTCATAGAGGCGCTCCGGCGCGTGATCACCGTCCTGCGTTGTCTGCGGGCTGTCGGTCGGTCTGAGATAGAGTGTGTAGGCCATGTCGTTGCTGTCCTGTGCCCTATTCCGGCGCCTGAATGGTTTCCTTGGTTATGATGCCAGTTCGGCCGGCGTCGCGCGATATGGTGGTAATCTCACCTTCCTGCTGATTGCGGTGAAGGAATGACACCAGACGATACACGTTATCACCAACGGATACCCGTGCGGCGGCCTCAAAATACTCGCTGCTCACACCCAGCCCTTCCTCGTCCAACCCCATGCCGGAAAACTGTGGCAGAGCGAGAAAATCCTGGATGTCCAGAAACGGCTCATCCCTTGCCAGCTCGGCAATGGCTTCGGCTTCCTGCTCGGAAATCCGCTCGTGCAGCGAGCGAATGACAGGCGGCGACGCGAAATTGACGTTGATTGCCTCGTTACTTGAGGGCAGAGCCGCAACATGTGGGCGAAGTGCTTCATAGTCCTCACGGGAGATCCGATCCATAAGCCGCAGCTCTGACACATGGGTGAAAGGCTGGTTGGCAGCGCGATAGGGCGGGTCCTGGGCCAGATAATCGCCATCTTCGGCGCCGCCCGCCCCCGTAGCCTGATCATCCTCGTCGATCCAGTCGATGAGAACCTCAGCGCTTATGGAGCGGATATCAAGCGCCGCCAGCAGCCTTTCAAACCGTTCCTGAGTCAGTTCATCCACTTCACCGTTTTCGTTGACCAGGTTGTTCAGGTTGAGCCGCCCCTGGAGGTCGTTGATCTGTGCCTCAATAGCGCCCACCTCGACCGGCAGGGCAATCGAATACCGGGCCCAGTCCTCCATCCGGTGGTCTGCGGGCTGCTCCTCTTCACTGTCACTTTCCCAGTCACGATAGAGGAACTGGCGGGCAAAGGCCTCGGCGCCCATAGCCAGGCTCTGAGCCTCGGACTGCTGCAGGTAGTGGCCCCCGCCGTGGATCATGATGCTCTGGCGGGACATCATACCCGCCGCAAAGATTGACCCGAGGGCGAAGGCCAACAGGACAATGATCAGCGCCACACCGCGCTGCCTGGAAGGGAGAGTCATGGCTGCATGCCCCCTTCCAGGTCATCGGATTCTTCCCCGGGGATCTCGCGCGGTATCGCCTCGGGATCGAACCCACCGAGGTCAACGACACGGCGGATCGTGCCAAACCGATCGTGCTCAATGGTCATTTCCACGGCCCGAGGCATCCCCGGGGCAGCCCCGCCATCGCCCTGCCCATCCGCCGGCCAGTCATCCAGCCAGTTGTCTTCCTCGCCCATGAAACGGAATGCCACGCTCTCCAGGTCCTCCAGAAGCTGCTGCTCCCGAGCCTCCGAGTCCTGGGCGCGGTCCAAAACGACCCAGTAACGGCGCGTCAGAACCTGATCCAGCTCATCGTACTCCCAGGCAACCCGCTGCAGCTCGCTGCGCCGCTCGCCCAGTGGGTTGCGCCACCCCTGGCGGGTCAGCCGCAGATCAGAGTCTGCAATGCGGCTGGACAGGGCAGCACGCCGGTCTCCAAAGCCGTCTCTGACCGGCCGGTTCAGTGCCTGGAACACATCACGCTCAAACAGGGTGACGGCGCGCTGTACACGCTGGAACTCACCGGAGACCCGATCGACACCATCCCTTGCGGCCAGCAGTGTGTTCATCAGCTGCCACACGCCCAGGGCCAGCATGGACGTAATGAATACCGCCACCAGTATCTCAAGCAGAGTAAAGCCGCGCTGCTGTCTCATCAGTTCTGCCCCAGAAACCCGCTGAATACCAGCTGTCGCTGTGGCTCACCGGGTCCGTCCTGTACACGGTAAAGTGTGAAATCGACCCGTCGCATCGCCGGATCCTCGGTCGCGCTGACGGTGCGTTCCACCTCCCATTCATAGGAACCGAAACTGATCTCCTGATCAGACTCTCCCGTGCCCGGCATTTCCTCCTGCAGACGCAGTTCCGCCATCTGGTTCTGGGCAATCCAGGTGGCCATGGTCTGGCCCTCAAGACGGCGGTAGTGGTCCATGTAACCGCTGGCCACCTGCTGGATGGTTGCGGCAAGCAGTCCAAAGATCATCAGTGCAATCATCACCTCGATGAGAGTGAAGCCCGCCTCGTCTGCCCGGTCAGAGCGTTTCATTACCGCCTCCGCTCGATGTCTTCATCGCCGGGGCGTTGCCATTGGGTGGGGTTGGCGCCATCGCTGTAGAGTACATGCGGATTGTCCTGATCCTCCTCCCACCACAGGAAGAGATCAAAGGCGGTTGCCTCACCGCTGGAGAAGAAAACGACATCGGGCAGCGTTTCCGCATCATCATCCCCGAGCCCGGTATCACTGCCCAGATCGGTTTCGAACTCGGTCTGAAGCCATTCCGGAAAGGAACCACCACGCAGCGCACGCCCCTGCTGCTGCGCAATCCAGTCCTGTTCTTCCGGCTCGAACACCAGAAACCGGTAGCCGTGATCCTCAATCTCAAGGCCAATCTCGCTGTTGGTGGCGACAGCGCGGTCTTCCGCAGCCTGCATTTTCAGATACAGCGTGCGGGTGGTTTCCTCCAGTTCCCGGCGTTCTCCGCCGCCGCCAATACTCAGCCCCACCAGTGACACCAGCAACCCCAGCACCACCATCACCACCATGATCTCAATGAGGGTGAAACCGCGGCTGCGGCGCCATGCTATTGCAGCATCAGTCATCCAGGTCCCAGACGCTTATCTCGGCATTGATGCCCTCACCACCGGAGCGACCATCAGCTCCAAGGGAGTAGAGGTCGTAAGGACCTTCCGAGCCGGGGCTAACGTACTGGTACTCATTGCCCCACGGGTCGGTCGGAACGGAGTTCATGTAGCCGTCCGGGTTCCAGTTGCGTGGCTCCGGATTCCCGGTGGGTTCCTCCACCAGTGCCTCCAGACCCTGTTCTGTGGACGGATAGTGACTGTTGTCCAGCCGATACAGATCCAGCGCATTGCTGATCTGGCGCAGTTGCGCTTTGGCGCTGGTGACCCGGGCCTCATCGCCCCGTCCCATGATGTTGGGGGCAACCAGAGCTACAAGCAGCCCCAGAATCACCATCACCACCATGATTTCGATCAGCGTAAAACCGCGATTGCGTTTTGTTGTCATCATCTGCATTCAACCCATTAATTGGCTCATATCCATGATGGGCAGCATGATGGCCAGAACAATGACCAGCACGATCCCACCCATTACCAGCAGCATCAGCGGCTCGAACAGCCCTACCAACGCCGAGATTTTCCCCTGGAGATCATTCTCCTGATGGTGTGCGGTGCGCTCGAGCATCTGGTCGAGCTCCCCACTGGCCTCACCACTGCCAATCATGTGCAGCATCATAGGCGGAAAATAGCCGGTCTGCTCAAGCGCATTCTTCAGCGAGCCGCCTTCACTGACGGACTGGGCTGCCTCTCGGACCCGGTGTTTGAGGTAATCGTTGGAGAGTACTTCACCGGCAATACGCATCGCCTCCACGAGAGGCACGCCGCTGCTGGTCAGTATACTCACTGTGCTGGCATAGCGGGCAGTATTCAATCCCCGTGACAGACGTGAAATGAATGGGACATGTAACAGCCAGCGGTGAAACCGCATCCGGAAGTTCGGCTGACGCAGCGCCATACGGAAGCCAATGAGCCCCGCCACCAGAATCAGCAGCAGGAGCCAGCCCCAGTCAACGAAGAAATTACTGATCGCGAGCAGCCCGCGGGTCAGTGGTGGAAGTTCCTGCCCGCTGCGAACGAACACGTCGATGATGTCCGGCACCACATAGGTCAGCAGAAACACCACAATACCAATGGCTACAAAGGTCAGGATGACCGGATAGATGGCAGCGAGCTGGATCTTCTGCCGTGCCTCCTGCCTTGACTCCGTGTAGTCGGCGAGACGGTTGAGAACCAGATCCATGTGCCCGGCATGCTCGCCGGCGGCGACCGTCGAACGGTATAGATGGGGAAAGGCACTGGGAAACTCCCCGAGACTGGCAGCCAGCGTGTAGCCTTCAAGGACCTTTGCCCGTACCGCCAGCATCATGCTCTTGATACGCGGCTTCTCGGTCTGGCTGGCTACGGCCGACAGAGCCTGCTCAACCGGTATGCCTGACTGGATGAGCGTCGCCAGCTGGCGCGTTACCAGTGCCAGATCCGCCGTGGACAGCCCCTTGCCGAAACTCAGCGACTGTGACTGGCGCTGTTTTTCACTGCTGGGGTGAACCTCCAGGGGCGCCCAGCCGCGGTCACGCAGTTGTTGGCGCACAACACGGGCGCTGTCCGCCTCAAGGACGCCTTTTTTCTGTTTACCACGCGCATCCAGCGCCTTGAACTCATATGCTGCCATTGATCAGTCCCGGTGGGTAACGCGAAGAACTTCTTCCACCGTGGTGGTCCCGTCCAGGATCTTGCTGACGCCATCCGCGTGGATGCTCGGGCCGCGTTCCCGGGCGGCACGCTCCAGATCCATCTCCCCGCTCTGCTGGTGGATCAGGCTGCGCATGCCATCGTCGATACCGATGATCTCATAGATGCCCATCCGGCCCCGATAGCCGAGCTGGTTGCAATTGTCACAACCCTGATGGCGGTAGATGATTGGCGGATCCGACGGATCCTGCTGCAGAAATTCACACTCCTTGGCATCCGGCGTATCGGAAACCTTGCATTCCGGACACAGCACCCGCACCAGACGCTGGGCTGCGATGCCGATCAGACTTGAGGAAATCAGGAAGGGTTCAATTCCCATATCCATCAGGCGCGTGATAGCGCCCGTGGCGGTGTTGGTGTGCAGCGTTGAGAGCACCAGGTGGCCCGTCAGACTGGCCTGAACGGCGATTTCGGCGGTTTCCAGATCCCGGATTTCACCAATCATGACCACATCCGGGTCCTGGCGCAGAATGGCGCGCAGCCCCCGGGCAAAGGTCATATCCACCTTTGGGTTGACCTGGGTCTGGCCAATGCCGGGCAGATTGTACTCAATGGGGTCCTCGACCGTCAGGATGTTGCGTGAGCGGTCGTTTATCTCGGTCAGTGCCGCATAGAGCGTCGTGGTCTTACCCGAGCCAGTCGGCCCTGTTACCAGAATGATCCCATAGGGGCGGCTGACCAGGTCCTTGACCAGACTCAGGTCCCGTTCGGTCATGCCAATGGAGTCCAGCTCCAGCAGGCCCGCTTCCTTGTCCAGCAGACGCAGCACGACCCTTTCCCCGTTCGATGAAGGCATGGTCGAAACCCGGATGTCCACCTCCCGACCCCCAACACGCAGCGAGATCCGCCCGTCCTGGGGGATGCGCTTCTCCGCGATATCAAGCTTGGCCATGACCTTGATGCGCGAGACCAGAAGCGGAGCCAGTGCCCGTTTGGGCTGCACCACCTCACGCAGCACGCCGTCAATGCGGAAGCGGATGACCAGGCGCTTCTCATAGGTTTCCACGTGGATATCGGAGGCGCCTGTCTTGATGGCTTCAGTCAGAATGGCATTGATGAGTCGGATGACTGGTGCGTCATCCTCCTGTTCCATGAGATCCTCGGTCTCTGGCACTGAGTCGGCCAGGCTGGCCAGATCCATCTCATCGCCAATGCCCTCGACCATCTGCATGGCTTCTTCGGAATCATTCTGATAGGCCCGGGTGAGAATGTCGTCGAACTGCTCCGGCTCGACTTCCTGAATGCGCGCTTTCCCGCGGCTCAGCCGGGTCGCTTCCGCAATGGCGCGGGGTGGCGCCCCAGGGCGCACCAGCAGCTGCAGTTGCCCCTGATCATCGGGGGTCAGTATCACGCCATTGCGTTTGGCAAAGCTGAACGGCAGCCGTGAAACCGCCTTAGTATCACTCGCGGTCGCGGTGGTTTCCATGCTCAAGGGGCGCCCCCGGTAAAAGATTTGTGCGCTGAATCCAGCGCTTAAGGTGTCACGGATTTCCGGATACGTTAGTATCCTCCAGTAATGATGGCAATATGAAAAGGCCCGTCCCGTTAAAGGCGTCGAAGTTTTATGGACCGACTGTACAATTCCCTGCCGCTGATTATGGCGCTGGCCATGGGTTCGGCCCTGATCCTTGGCTCAGGCTGGCAGGGCTATCAACTGTGGCAGCAGTGGCAGGTCTCAGGCGAACCGGGCGCGCGCACCGGCCAGACTGCTGAGCCCGACAGCTCCCCGGCGCTTGAGGTTTCTCTGCAGGAGCTGGAGCTGTTCGGCACCCCCGGAGAGGAGCCTGTTGAGGAAGAGGTTGTGGACACCGAGAATCTTCCCGAAACCAATCTTCAGCTGACACTGCGTGGTGTTATGGCCGGTCCCCGGGACAGGCTCACCAGCGCTCTGGTGGAAGGCTCTGACGGTGAGACCGAAATGTATCGTCTGGGTGACGAGTTGCCGGGTAACGCACGTCTGCACCAGATCCACCAGCGCCGTATCATCATAGAGCGCAACGGCGAGCTGGAGAATCTCCATTTTCCGGAGACGGAGGCCGATGGCCAGATGGCCGTTCGTGGTAACAGGAACGGGAATGACGACACCACAGAAGACACCGGCGCTGAGACCGCCGAAACTGATCAGGATGATGCTGTTCGTGCCCGCCTGGACGAACTCCGCGAGCGACTCAGGGACTGATTTTCAGACGTTGCAGGGGGTGAGGTATGCAATGGGCAGGCATGCGCCGGACAATGCGTCTCGGAACCCTCACCGTACTGTTTTCCGCCTCCCTGGTGGGAGGCCTGGCGGCGCTGGAGCTGAGCGACCGGTTGCTTGACTATGTACAGGAACACTTTGGTGATTCCGCTCGGGAGCGGCTGCTTGGCTGGGAGCAGCTCGTGGCGGAAAAGCAGGACCTCCCGGAACTGGCCCAGCTTGAGCACGTGAACGCCTTTTTCAATCGGATTCCCTTCAAAAGCGATCTGGAGCACTGGGGACAGGCCGATTACTGGGCCACCCCTGTTGAATTCCTTGCAACCAATGGCGGCGATTGCGAGGACTACACCAACGCCAAGTACATGACCCTGCGGGCGCTTGGTGTCCCCGATGATCGACTGCGCATCACCTATGTGGATGCAACCCAACTGAATCAGGCGCATATGGTGCTGGCCTATTACAGTGAGCCGAACGCCGAACCTCTGATCCTCGACAATCTGGTCGATGAGATCCTCCCCGCCTCCCAGCGCGAGGATCTCGACCCCGTCTACTCATTCAACGGTGAGGGCCTGTGGCTGAGCCGTTTTGGTGACGGATCGCGCCGAATCGGCGACGCCGATAGTGTGGATCAGTGGGTGGATCTGCGGGACCGCATGATCACCGACCTGCGCTGATTCATTTTTCATCAGACTGGTAGCGCTTCTCCATTTCAATGATCATGTCCTGCAGGGAATCCACATCGTGGAAATCGCCCACCCCGAGGCTGCCGTCCCTTACCATGGGGCTGCCACTGTGATCGCCGTGGAGGTACTGCCAGGTCACCTGCCCGGGGTAGATCAGATCGATGCTGTGCCATTCCAGATCCTCCTCACTGCGCGGGTTCTCTGAGTGGACACCGATGATGTCGCCCTCCTCTGTACCCAGGCCCAGTGTCTGGGGCAGTGAGACCCGGTGCCAGCGTTGCCCCACCTGTCCAGTGTGCACGGCGAAGGCCACGCTGTACTGCTCGCCCTCCTCCAGGGTTTTGCTGTCGCGCGGGTTGGGTGCCTCCAGACTCCGGCTCAGCGTCACACGCCAGGCGCCATCCTCATAGCCGCCTTCCGCAGTAATGGCCCCACGGCTGCCATCGGGCTGCTGCAGAAACCGCTGCGGAATAACATCCCCCTCCTGCCACTCATGTTCAGGGTCAAACTCAACGGCATTGTGCTCGGACAGGTAGTAGGGATCATCCTGGTCGTACTCACGCGCAACCAGCTTCTCCCAGTCCAGGGATTTCTTCCCGACCTGCTCCTCATCGAACATGTAGGCGGGCTGCTCCGCTGAGTCGTCCCAGTTCGTGGTGTACATGCTGGTGCCCTCTGAGGAGAGTCGGTACTCCAGCACATAGCCGTTATCGGCATGGCCCATGGGGTGGCTGCGGTGGGCGCGCCACTGCCACAGATCCAGAAACTCCCCTTCCTCGCGCATACGCTCAAGCTCGTCCTCGTCACGCACCTGATCCCAGGCCGTCTCAGAGGGGTCCTCATAATCACGACTCTGCGGGAGGTGTTTGCGCACATCGCTGCGCCCAAGGCGCTCACCCAGCACCGGATGCGCCTTCACTTCCCCGGAGTCGGCGGCAGAGGTCAGTGACCGAGTGCCCTCGTGGACCGTCATCCAGCCTCCGTACCGGCCAAACCCATCCACCGACCCGTCATCCAGCATCATGGAAATTCGATCCTCATAGAGCCCGTGTTCATCCTGCCCCAGGCTGCCACTGCCGTACCGCACCCAGTCACCGTCCTCATACCGCCAGTACTGGTGATACCAGCTCGGATCGTCCGTCTCGAAGCGGTAGTGCAGATAGACCCGCTCATCATCGTAGGTCACCGCCACATCAAGCGTTTTCTGCCGATCGGAGTCAGCCGGAATATGAATGTTCTTCCCCGGGATCTCCAACGCCGGATCCCCCGCACTCGCCACCATCGGCGCCATCATCAAACCAGCAACAAGAACCTTTCTGCTCATAAACCCACTCCCTGACTGTTTGACCCGATTGTTGCAGAGAGCGCTCCTGGCGGGAACCGCCGCAGCGCCATTCATCATACCCGTAACCTGAAACCTGCAACCATCTTCCCTTACTCCTCACCCCTTGCTCCTAACTCCTTGCTCCTAACTCCTTGCTCCTAACTCCTTGCTCCTAACTCCTTGCTACCTGCCACTTGCCACTTGCCACTCCCACCCAACTTACGTTAACGTCAACGTAATAACCTCAAATCAGGCCCCAAACCATGAACAACCCCTCTGGCCAAACCTATGGCATTGGCGAATTGGCACAGGAATTCGACATCACCACCCGTGCCATCCGCTTCTATGAAGAAGCAGGCCTGCTTGAACCGCAGCGCG
>LKMJ01000407.1_pt1 | contig 32437 bp, 28 predicted proteins | sample 643391 | NCBI WGS metagenome assembly LKMJ01 (sample SAMN04112250, study PRJNA286221) | soda lake metagenome | biome: soda lake; feature: Kulunda Steppe; material: water; isolation source: sample PL-Br10 brine of Picturesque Lake | place: Russia: Kulunda steppe | collected 2010-07 | reverse complement strand
TGTATAGGGACCACACGATCGGCGTCGTCGTGCCCGCGTACAACGAGGAAGGATTTGTCGGTGAGGTGATCGAAACGATCCCGGCGTACGTCGACCGGGTGTACGTCGTCGACGACGCCTCGACGGACGGTACCTGGGCGGAGATTCAGGAGTACGCCGAGCGGGCAAACGAGCGCGCGAGAAGCCACGGCCCACTCGCCGTCGACGAGAACCTGGAGCCGGTCCCGATCGAAACCGAGCGCAACCACGCGCTGGCTGACGGCGGACTGCTCTTCGATCCCCGTGTCGTTCCGATCCAACACGAGCAAAATCAGGGCGTCGGCGGTGGCATCAAGACCGGGTACAAGCGAGCATTGGAAGACGAACTGGATATTACGGCGGTCATGGGCGGGGACGGACAGATGGATCCCGACCAGCTCGATAAGCTGCTCGATCCGATCGTCGAGGATAAAGCCGACTACGCGAAGGGCAACCGGCTACTGTATCGGGAGTATCGCGAGGGGATGTCGCGGTGGCGCTTTTTCGGAAACTCGGTGCTAACCTTTCTGACGAAGATTTCCTCTGGCTACTGGAAGACGATGGACCCACAGAACGGCTACACGGCAATTTCTCATCACGCGCTCGATAACGTCGGCATCGACGCGATGTATGAGTACTACGGCTACTGTAACGATCTATTGGTAAAGCTGAACGCAAAGGGGATGCGCGTCGCCGATGTCGCCATGCCCGCAGTGTATGGCGACGAGGAGTCGAGCATCAAATACTCGACGTACATTCGGAAAGTCTCGATGATGTTGTTGCGAAACTTCTTCTGGCGGCTGAAGGTGAAGTATCTCGTGTTGGATTTCCATCCCCTGGCGCTGTTCTATCTGGTCGGGTTTTTCAACACCACGCTCGGGCTGCTCGGGGCCGTCTGGGCGCTGAATCTCAATCTCCGTCACGACACCGCACTGTTCGTCCCGGCGGCAGCCAGTCTGCTGGTGTTTATGCTCGGTGTGATGTTCGTGATGTTCGCGATGCTGTTCGACATGCAGGTCAACGAGGACAAGGAGGTGCAGGTCCGTGACTAGAGATTTTACGTTCGAAATGTACGAGCAGTTGTTGGCGGCCGGTCTCGATGCAGGTTACGAACACATCACGGTCCGGGAGTATCTCTCCGACGAGTCACTCCCGGAACGGTTCATCATTCACCGGCACGATGTCGACCGGAAGGCCGAAAACGCACTGGCGATGGCACAGCTGGAAGCGAAATACGGCATTTCCACAACCTACTACGTCCGTTCGATCAAGAAGACGTTCAAACCACGACTCATTCAGAAGCTTCACGAACTGGGACACGAGGTCGGGTATCATTACGAAGATATGGATCGCGCCGATGGGGACGTGGAAGCAGCACACCTCTCTTTCGAGGCGGAGCTCGCACGTCTACGATCACTCGTTCCCGTCGAGACGGTTTGCATGCACGGCAACCCGCTGACAGCCCACGACAATCGGGACATGTGGGAGGGCCGGGAGTTCGACACCTACGATCTGCTCGGCGAGGCATACCTCTCGATGGATTTTGTCGACGTGACGTACTACTCGGATACAGGCCGGACGTGGCAAGACGGCGCGCTGAAGATCAAAGATCACACGATGGGCGAGGGGACGAAACACGTCAGTGCATCGTCGACCCGGGATCTGATCGAACTGCTCGAATACGGCAACCCCGAGCGGCTCTGTCTGCTCTCTCATCCGAACCGTTGGGCGCGGAGCCAACCCGAGTACATCGCAGAGTGTATCAAGGACGGGTCGGTTAACATCGCCAAGTACGGACTCAATCTGGTGAGGCAGTAAAGAGACAATGGCAACCATCACAATCGGACTCGACGGTGCGAACTGGCGGCTGCTGGAGGAGTGGATCGACGCAGGGGAGCTTCCGAACCTGAAACGCATCGTCGACAACGGTGTCGGTGGCGACTCACAAAGCTGTCTCCCGCCGTTGACAGTTCCGAACTGGAAATGCTACTCGACCGGGAAGAACCCGGGAAAACTCGACGTTTTTCGCTTCGATCGGATCGATGTCGAGAATCAGGAGCACGTCTTTCACGACAGGACTGATTTCAAAAGCGCGGAGTTGTGGGAGTATCTCAACGACGAGGGGCTCACAGCTGGCGTAATCAACAAACCCTCGACGTACCCGCCAAAGGAGATCGACGGCTTCGTCGTCGCCGGCGGTCCGGACGCCTCCGAGCGTGAGTTCCGGTCACTGGAGAGTGGCTTCGCGACCCCGAAGCGGATCGAACGATTCCTCAGCGAGACACTCGATTACCGAGTCCACCCGACACCAATGATCTCTCCGTCGGAGAAGGGACAAAGAGAGATCCAAGCGATTCTCGATCTCATCTCGCTGCGTTTCGAGGCCGCACACCAACTCCTCGAGCGTGAACAGCCGGATTTCCTCCACCTGACGATCTTCTACAGTATGGCACTCCAGCACTACTTCTGGCGTGACGAGCCCGTGCTGGAGGCATGGCAAACCATCGACGATGGCCTGGGACGGTTCCTCGACGAAGGTCACGACATCATCATCATGTCCGACCACGGGACCTGCTACGTCGACTCTGTGTTCTATATCAACGTCTGGCTGGCCGAAAACGGATATCTCGAAACCGAGCGCAGTGTCGACACTGGCCTCCGATCGCTCGGTATCACCCGTGAGCGAGCGCTGTGGCTCTCGAAGAAACTTCGGATGACATCGGTGCTGAGTCAAGTTGTTCCCGAGCGTGTCCAGAAGATGCTGCCCTGGGAAGAGGGAGTGAAAAAAGATCGTGTGCTGTCAGTGATCGACTGGGAGCGCACACAGGCCGTCGCGAGCAACCAGGGACCGATCTATCTGAACGTTCCGGACGAGGAGTACGAGCAACTGCGTGACGAGCTCATCGAAGAGCTCTCGTCGCTTCGCCATCCCGAGAGCGAGAAGCAACTCGTTCGGTCGGTCGAACGTGGTGAGTCCTACTACAACGGTCCATACGCCGAGAACGCGCCGGATCTGATTCTCGACCAGGCCGACGGCGTGCACACGAGCGACGCTATCGGGCCAGAGGAGTGGGTCGCCGACGAAGGCGTCTGGAAGGGTGGAAACATGCCGACTGGGCTGTTTCTGTTTAGCGGCCCGAGCTTCGACGATCGGGGCGTGACCGAGTCGGCACAGATCACAGATCTGGCACCGACGATTCTGCACAGTATGGGCGCTGCGATACCCGAGGATATGGACGGGGAGGTGCTGGACGTGTTCGCGTCGGGGACGGAACCAGCAGAAAAGGACGTGCGCTATCGGGAGCCACTCGACAGCGGACAGAAGCGGAGCGACGGCCAGAACGACGATGTCGAACAGCGGCTTGCCGATCTGGGGTATCTCGAATAGATGCACCTGCTTTTTGACATCACCCATCCGGCTCACGTTCACCTGTTCCGCAACGCGATCGACGAACTCTCGGCTCAGGACCACGAACTGTTGGTTACATCTCGGGAGAAAGAAATAACAACACAGTTACTAGACGCATACGGTATCGATCATCAGCCACTCTCCAATGCAGACGGTGCCTCTCTGGCCAGAGAATGGCTCGGTCGGACGTGGCGTCTGGTGTCGGTGGCACACTCTTTTGAACCGGACGTCATCGTCAGTCGATTCAACCCCGCAGCAGCACAGGTCAGCAAACTGCTCCGGTGTCCGTACGTCATGTTTGACGATACAAAGAAAGATTCATCACTCGTGTGTCGGCTCACGTACGGCGGTGCGGATATTATTTGCACGCCGGATAGTTTTGGCCCCGACCTCGGCCCGAATCACGTTCGATACTCTGGGTTGCATGAACTCGCATATCTCCACCCCGAGAGATTCTCACCCAACAAGAAGAGGCTCGAAGAGTACGGAGTTGACGCGGACGAGACTTACTTTGTGGTTCGGTTCGTCGGGTGGGATGCACACCACGACACCGGTGAGTCCGGTTTCTCACCGGAGGAACGATCTCGACTGGTTTCGTTGCTTTCCGAACAGGGAAAGGTCTACATTACGAGTGAAGCCGAACTGTCACCAGCACTCAGTCAGTACCAGCTTCCTATTCCTCCTGAAGACATCCATCATCTCCTGTCCTATGCCAACTTGTTTGTTGGCGATTCCCAGACGATGACCTGTGAGGCTGGTGTCCTCGGGACACCAGCAGTCCGATACAACTCGCTTGCTGATGATGAGAGTGATCACGCTCCGTATCTTGACGAACTCGAAGAGGAGTACAGTCTCGTCTACTCCACATCCGAGTCCAGACAGGCCTTCGACCACATTGAAACGATTGGTTACAACGAACTCGGCAGTGAACGCTGGCGGAAACAGCAGGAACGATTGCTTGCGGATAAGATTGATGTGACCGCGTATATGCTAGAAACGATAGCGGATGTCGGTTCTGCCGGCCCGCGCCGGTTGGCTGTGGAGTAAAACACTCCTTTATGAAACTCACCCGCATCTCTGACAGTCTAGGCAACGTATTCCCAGATCTGATAAGCCACATCAATCTCGTCAAGAAAACCTAACTCTTCGGCAATCTCGGCTCTCATAACGCCGTTGTCGCTGTCCCATCGCCACCGCTCGAGATTGATGGCTACATCACAGCTCTCCGGAGGCTCCTCCAGATAGTACTGTATGATAAATGGGTTCGACGAATCCGGACTGTCCGAGACAGCTGTCAGTGCTTTTCCGCCACCCGGCACGGTTACGGTGCCAGTTCCACCAGTTTCCCACCCGTATATGATTGTTTGATCATTTACTTCGTCACGAAACGTCCCGAGTCCCTTATGTTCGACTTTTTGGTCGACATTTTCGAGCGTCGAACCAGGGCCATGCTTTAGATGACCTCCGTGTCGAATCCGGTACGCTACATCACAGTTCCGAATCGTACTGTCGCGTAGTTTCCCGACAGCTTCATCTCCAGCGTGCATAGCAACTCCACAGTTCTCGATTGAGCCTCCAGCTTCAATTGCCCATGATCCGTTTCTTGTTCCACCGATCCCGCGGCCGGAATTCTCGATTGTCCCTTTTATTATTGCGAAGGAGCCACCGTGTGGAGCAACTCCACGAGTCGACGAGTCCTTCCCAAGGCCCCGGACAGTTGAGTCCGAGTGGAGATCGAAATATGACTCTTTATCGATCCTAACCTGACGGTCGAAAGCACCGGTTACGAGACTATCACGGAGGTCACAGTAGCATCCCTCATCGATAGATAACATCATACGTGGCCGATTCGACTCATCACGGCTTCGTAATGTAATCCCCTTAAAATCGACACGACAGTTCTTAAATCGCATCGCGCGTCCAACCCCGGGGGCCTCTAGCACTGCCCGCTCCGGGCCGTCCGTCTCAAACCGAACTTTTCCGGCCCATGGCCACGACATGAGTATTCGTTCCTTAAATTCGAACACCTCACCGGATTCAAAATTAATAACATGTGTCGGAAGATCACCATTCGCGGCAGTTGTTGGGACATGCGCGACACGGTGGATTGCTTCCGAGATGGATACAACTGCGTCATCTTCCCGGAGGCCAGTGTTCGAATCATCACCATCTGATCGCACGTATATTGTATGGGGTGTCTGGTCTACATCGATTTGTTGTGCGATAGTCATTGAGTCTGTATGGGCTGAGCCAGCTTCCAGCTCACTTCCAACGTATGAACTGCTCTCTGTGTAGAAACCATAGCCATTTTCGGATTTTGTTTTTCCTTCAACAGCAATAGCTCGCTCGCTAGTGGCCCTGTTGATACCAAACAAACCAACTGCGTCTGCGTTGTCTATCTTCCCAACAACTTTAGAGTTTTTTTCCGGCATGGGTTCACGCAGATTGGAGTCTATTTAAATTTTCTGCTCACTTTTTTTGAACCCGTAGTTGTACTGCCGAGCAAACTGCCTCATAGTGATTGTTGTGATTATTTGTATAACCAGGTCACAAGTGTCAGTACTGAACTTTGTGAGGGACTGAATATCTTTCATATCACAGTGAACATGAGAAAAGGTATATTCAATGACTGACTAAGAATGGGTCACTAGTTTCCAAAACACGCATGAGAATCATATGAGTATCGTCTCAGTCCAGCGGTGTCGGCAGTCACTTGTTGACTCTCGAGTCTTGACTGTACTTATTATCGTGGCTTCGGCGAGTTCACTGGTAGTCCCTGCGTTCGTTCTGCGAAACGCTTACACGGTCACTCTTCCGGTGAGTGTGTTGTTTGCAGGGTTGTTAGGAATCTATCTACAGTACCAGGGACCGAACAATTTGGAGATACCCGTGACGGTAGAAGTTCCAGGAAAACTTCTCTACTCTCTCTGGTTTGTCGGACTGTCACTTGCGATTGTACTATACGTTCAAAGTGGATTCTCTCGTCCACTATCAGTAAATTTATTGATGTTATTTTTATATACACTTGCCATTGGTGCAATCATAACGACGAGTCGAAATCGGTTACTTTTGGGGCTACTCCTCGCAACTGGATTAGTTCACCGAGCTTTCATTTATTTCGCAAATCCGCTTCCGTACGGTGTCGATCCTCATTACCACTATGGCAACGCTCATTCTATTGCCCAGTTTGGAACGCTTGAATCACTACACACCACGAAAGAGTTCGTTGCACCGTTCTATCACGTTATGGGTGCTATCGGTACACTCGTTTTGAATCTTCCAGTCCGTCAGGGAACGATGTTTCTCGTCCTCGTCGTTGGTATTACTGTGATCACGACACTCCTTGTTTATCACATAACAGCTACCCTCTGGAACCCGCAGGCAGGGTTAATTGCCAGCGTCCTCTTTTTAGCAGGTGACCAGCAAACCGGTGATTTGCTCGCGCTTGGGACGACAGAATTCGGCTTAGTCTGGTTCGCTATCGTGTTATATGCGGCACTCTGGTATCTCCGAACGGAAGGAGTACGGTATCTGGTCGTATTCTTGATCGCAATCCTCGCGCTCAATTTCACCCATCACGGGAGTATGTTCGTCGTAAGTTTATCAGTCGTTTCGTTTTGTGTGGGAGCGATGCTGTTCCGAGGACTGTCAGCTCGGTTTGTGAACCTCTCACTGCTGTCGGTGATGGTACTCATCGTCAACTGGATGTCCGCGAGTTTGTCGGGTGGTCAAGACTCGTTTTTCGCCTGGATAGTTTTATCTCTCGTCAGTAGAATTGAACTGCTGTGGGTGGTTGAGGGCGGAGGAGTCCGCCCAGAAGAGCTTGGTTTTATTCCAGCAGCGGAGATGGCTGGCTCTGGATATATCGACGTTCTTGGAATGGGATTACTGTTTTTCTTTGCAGTTTTCGGTGTCCTCTACTGGACAGCAGCCAGAGCGGATTATACGAGGGAGTTTGTCATCCTTTTCGGTTGTGTGATTGGCTTTCTGCTGGCACTGATATTCGTTGGTTCTGTTGTCGGAATTGATGCTGTCGTTCCGAGCAGATGGTTCAAACATCTCTATCTCTTGCTCGCGATCCCAGCTGGTGTTGGGGTAATTGGTCTGGTTTCGTTGGTTCCGAAGAGTGCGCAGAAACCGTCGGTACTGCTTCTATGTGTACTGGTACTCACAGTCCCGTATCTGATACTGATGGGTGTCAGCTTTACCGCGACAGTCGACGATCCGGTCTTCAGCGACTCTCCAGCGGCCGAACGCATGTCGTATACCGACGAAGAGGTTGAAACGACTGAGTTTGCTATGGACTACGCCCCCGCGGAGACGCAGAGTTTCAGCGATCAGTTCGGTTATGGACCGCTTCGGTGGGACGAAACAATTACAACGGTACAGCAGAGTCGGTTGACAGTAAACGTTGACGAAGGAGAGATAGTCAGGGATTCAGACAGACCGACGATGGTACTTAACAGAGAGTATATGTACTCTGGACATGCCAAATTCAATGTCTGGACGAGCGACCTCGGTCCCCAGCCGGCGCTTGCTGTTCGTGGTGAGGCGCCACTCAGCCCGTCGGTTTTGGATGGTTACGCCAAAGTTCACCAAGCGGAAAATGGTGACTGCCAGGCGACAAGTTGTGGTATCTATCTCGACGACCAATGAAACTGCTGTATCTCGTTACCAGACCACGCCCGTTTTTCGAAAATCAGGTTACCGTACTTCGTGACCGTGGCCATACGATTACAGTCTTGGAAGTGCCTGGACGAGAGAAGCAGACAGATGCACGCAATATTTCCGATTACCTGCGTTACTATCCAACTGTTCTTTCCGAGAGTATAACGGAATACGATCTGATACACGCCAACTACGGCAATACGCTTCCGTTCGCACTTTGTCAGCCGGTACGGCCAGTTGTTGTCACGTTCTGGGGCAGTGATCTCATGGGATCGCTTGGCAGTGTTTTCAGACGCGTGGCCCCCTGGGCCGACGAGGTTATCCTCCCATCCCCTGTGATGCTGGAGGCTTACGACGGTGACTGTACCGTCGTTCCGTTCGGGGTCGACACGGAGCTTTTTCGTCCGATAAACAAGCAGAAAGCTCGGGCAGAGGTTGGGTGGAGCCAGGACGCAACCATCGCACTGTTTCCGTACGCCAAGTCCCGAGCAGTGAAGAACTACTCGTTGGCTAAAAACATCGTCGAGACTATCTCCCACGATGTCGAAATAAAAACCATCCACGACGTTGATTACACGCGTGTTCCATATTATATGAATGCGAGTGACCTCGTATTACTCACCTCCAAACGGGAGAGCGGTCCGATGGTTGTAAAGGAAGCGGCGCTCTGTAACGTGCCGGTGGTATCGACCGACGTCGGGTTCGTCAAAGATGTGCTGTCGGAGGTCACAAACTCGTTTGTCTGTGACTCTGAACGCGAACTACGAACACGTGTCGAGCAAGTCCTGGAAACGGGAGACAAAACTGACGGTCGGAGTCAAATAAAAAATACCGTCAACCTCGATGTGATGGGAGACCAGCTCTGTCAAATCTACGAACGGGCAGTCGAGTAACGGAACTCAATACGATCAGTAGTCTGCATATGAACGTAACTGTTCTCGGAGTGAGTTGTACGTACCCTGGTGGATAGTATCATACACCACAGTATCGGCATCAAAGAACACTTTCTCCAAGAGGATCTCTAGTTCCTGCTGATATGTATCGTTGCTCTGGATTTCACTCCATAACTGTTCGCAGGCCTCGATGTAGTACTCGGGGAACTCACCATGCTTGTCGAAGACGCCACGACAGAGCAAATGGGTGAGCTCGTCCGGGGGACTCGGTATCGCAAACGGGCCCTGGAACCGGCGCCGTTCGAGCATTGCTTGTTCGACTTCGGGATCAACTCGAACCTTGACATTGTTTGTCGGAGAGAGGTACGCAAGATGATTGAAAAAATGTATCATCACGTCGTCTTTGTACCGCCTTTTTTCGCTGTAGTTTCCTCGAAGTGACTGGACGTTCCGTGCGTTCTCACTCCCTGTTGAGTAGGCTACTGCGATGGTTGGGCTGGAGATAGCAAGCTCAACTGCACGCCCTGGATTCTGTGACGCTTTTTTTATTGCGTCGGCAATACGACCGATTCGATCCCGTCTCGCCTTTGTAAATCCAAGATTCTCGACGATCGCTGCCGTCTTTTCGAATTCTCCCGGAGCAACTAAAAAGTCAATATCTCCGCCTGGGACGCGTTCCGGGAGGTCTCGGTAGCCTCGTGGAATTACGTACTGGATATCGTTGTTGTTGAGCTGCGTGAATAGTTCGTGGATAGTCGGTTGCTGTGCCGAAGTAAACTCAGTCATCGTCCAGATCTTTCATCTCTTGCAGTTGCTCGAGCGCTGTCCCGGTGGCATCTGCGAGTGTGAGAAACTCCGACTTCGAAAAATCGAGACGAACACTTTCGATATGCATATGGATGACATCACCCTCGTTGTACTCTATTTTGATCTCCTCTCCTGTAGAGAGAGTGAACTCCGCAAGCGTCTCTTCAACGATTCCCATCTTCCAGTGCCTCCTGTGCCTCGTTGACTTTTTCCGCAAACGTAATGAAATCAGAAACCGACATCTCGAGACGCGAGTTCCGATAGTGCATATGGATTGATTCTCCGACATTATCTTCGATAGCGATTCGATCTTTGCCCGTCTCGGGTTCACCATCAACGCTCTCGTTGGCCAATTCTTCAACGAAGATATTCACGGTATCCCTCATTCGTTATTTGATAATAAATATGTCTTACGGACCCGTTCTATCAGACGAATCTCGCGACAATCTTTCGTGGCTCAAGAAACCCAAAAGCAACTGACTGCACAAACCAGACTGCGATACCGACGCTGATCACCAGCAGTAGCGAGAACATGTCTGTGGCGTGTTCAGCAAGTTGGTAGACGACCAACGACATGACGGCGGTAATGCCAACAACCACGACAACTCTCTTTAGAAGCATGTCCGTATCGAGGCCCAGCTCTTCGTTCATCAAATAAAGTACCGAGAATGTGTACATAGAGTAGGTAATGACAGTCGCAAAGGCCGCACCAGCAGCGCCATACTGTGGGATGAGGATGATATTCAACACTGTGTTTATGACTGTCGTTATACCGTAGATAATCGCCCGCTCTTTTGCTCGTCCCAAAAAATCCAGTCCGTTACTCGTCGTCTTTGTTACTGCGTACAGCACAGTTACGAGTGCAAACACCTGTAACACCGGAACAGCACCGGAGTATTCAGCAGAGAACACGAGTTCGATTATCGGCTCGGCCAGCAGAATCAATCCCGCTGCCCCGGGGATATACAACAGAAGGGCGTAAAACAGGGACTCTTGATAGACAGCTGTGACTTCGTCTGTTTCTCCGGCCGCCTTTTTCGATGCAAATGACGGCGAGAGTGAAAATCCCAGCGCTGCGAGTGGCGCACTGACGAACTGGACGAGCTGTTTACTGATCGTATAATAGGCAACTGCTACTGGATTGACAAAGAATCCGACGAGGACCGTATCGACGTGCTTGTTGAGCACGTCCGCAGAACTTGTGACCGTAAGTGGTACTGTATACTCGGCAATACGCCGTCCAAGCCCGGACTCGCGTGGTCCAGTTTCAGCGGAACGATAGTACCGGATGTACAGAAACGCCAGCCCACAGACTGCGACAGTTGCAAAAGAAAGGACGTAGCCAGCGAGTGCGCCGAATGCACCGTATCCGGCCAGCACGAATCCGACTGCAAATGCCAATCGGAGGACACGGTCAGTTGTCTTCACGAGGGCTGCGAGTTCGATCTGTTCGTACCCCTGCAAAACAAGCCGTACATAATGCACCAGAGCTCCGAATCCGACGAACAGAACGCCGAGAAGCAGCAACGGGGTGAGTTCTGGTTCGCCGACAACCGATGCAAGCAGTCGGTGGGTAAGCCCCAATCCACCCGCAACAACGATAATAACGGCGAGATTCAAAAGAAGCGATAAACGGAGAATATGCCGGAGCTGTGACGGATCTTCCGTTTTGTATTCGGCAATGTAGCGACCTGCAGATTTTCCGATGCCGAGTTGCCCGAACAGCTTCGCTATCGTAATGATCGAAATAGCCAAAAAGAGCAGACCATACTCATCTGACCCAAGTAACCGCGCCAACAGAACGACCAGTATTCCGCCTGCAACAGTGCTGATGATTTGTCCTGCAAACTCGGCTTTCAACCGTGAGACGAGCTTGTCGGCAAAACTCATTCTATCACATCTAGATCAGGATGTGAGTGTTTGTCATGGACTTCTACAGTGCGTTGTTCGCTCTCTCGGGTTGTTGCGATCTCGTCACGAACCTGCTGCCACTGTGTATGGCGTGCGAGAACGTGAACGGGGATCTCGATATCGAGTATCTCGGCAATACTGAACCGGTGGATTCCATCGACATAAAAGAGACGACCATCCCGTCCAATCGATACGAATGGCTCTAGAGAGTGTCGGTACTTCTGAGCGTTCTGCCGAACGTCGGTCTCAGGCACGTCATGTCTGCTCTCGGGAACATATCCCTTTGTATTGATCCTCTCGTACAGTTCATCGACATAGGCACAGCGGTCGTCGACGAACGCCTCGATGCTCCCATACCCCCAGAAGGAGCCGTCACTGTCGATCTGCTCGGCTGCACGCTGGACGTATTCGGTTTCGTCCCATGGTAGATCGTCGACGAACCGTTGTCGGAGACCTCGGCGAGTTATGTTTTCTTCGAGTCGGCGCGAGTGTTCCTCCGTGTCCCAGTCGCCACCGTGAATCTGCCCCAACCCCCACCCTTTCAGCAGCGATTTGTTCCACCAGTCAATCTCCGCTGGCGCCACCTCGATTGTCTCGAACGGTGGAGCAGGTGCGCTGTATCGATACTGTTGGGTCCGCGCTCGAAACTCGGTGAGATACCGAAACAGTGCGTCTCCAACGACCGGCTGTGAGAGCGACAACACCGTTGCTCGCCAGATATATCCGAGCCTTTTTTGAGACGGGAGCAGGCGACGTTCGTTCCCTCCCCCGTTCGAAAGCATACGTTACTGAGCGGATATAGAGCCACCCCTCAAATATACCTGTGGCTTTGTCGGTTGTGTCTTATTTATTCAGACGTGCGCACGAACGGTTTCCGGATCGATCAAACCGAAGTACAAGGCCTGAACGGCCCACACGAAAACACCAAGTACGACGACGCCGGCAAGCGTCAGGATCCCCGTCACGTACTGCAACGTTGGGAACAAGACCGCGGCCATCACACCCGTAACAAAAACAGCGTATCCCATCCGGTTCGCGAGCCATCTCCATCGGATCTCCAATTCAGTGTCAATAATGTACAGGTTAAAAAGCGTATAGAGCGCGAACGTGACCACGGTCGCATATGCTGCGCCGACGACGCCGAAGCGTGGAATCAAGAGGATGTTCAACAGGATGTTCAACAGAGCAGTAGTCAGTTTGGCGATCGAACGTTCTCGAGCGCGCCCGAGATAGTCGAGTCCCTGTGCAGTGACGTGCGTAATCGCAATCAGTATTCCGGAGAGAGCCAGCACTCGAACGACCGGGACTGCACCGAGAAACTCCTGCCCGAAAACGATCTCGATCATCGGTTCCGAAACCAGGATTAGCCCTGTAATTGCAGGCAAATACAACAGAAGGGAGTTCGATAGCGCTGTCTCGTACACTGCCGATGCAGTGTCGACATTCCCTTTCGCTTTCTCTGCGCTGAACGTCGGCGAGATAGTAAATCCAAGCGCTGCCATCGGTACTTCGATGAACTGGATTATCTGTTTTCCGAGAGTGTAGTAGGCCACAGCGATCGGATTCAAAAAAAACCCAACGAGCACAGTGTCGATTCGGTGTTCGATCGTGTGGGCCGAATGGGTGAGTGCAATCGGGACGTTGTATTCGAGAATCCGTCTCGTGAGTCCTGGCTCCGGCGTAACTGCCTCAATCGATTGTCGTTTCGAGTAAAGGATTCCTAGCCCAACCAAGACAGCAAACAGATATCCGACAACGTAGCCAGCGAGTGCACCGACGACCTCAAAGCCCAACAGGACAAACAAAAACACAAAGACGACTCGGCCGAGGGCGTTAACGAGTTTGACACCGGCAGCGGACCGAATATCCTCAAACCCCTGAAGCATCACCCGAGCGTACTGGACAAGAGTGGCAAGGGGAACAAAAAACACTGCGAGCAACAGATACGATTCCAGTTCAGGTTCGGAGAGCACCGTTGCCACGGTCCCGGTCAGCAACAGAAACCCCGGGACGACCACGAGGATGACGATCAAATTGATGAGCAGTGACACGCGCACGATGTGTGGCACCTGTCCAGGATCGGTCTCCTTGTACTCGGAAACGTACCGTGCTGCTGCCTTCGCGATACCGAGGGTACTGAACAGGCGGACGATGCCGAATACTGCGATGGATAGATAGAGCAGTCCATAGTTGTCCGTGCCGAGAAACCGGGCCAGGAAGACGATGAGAACGACCCCGGATACTGCAGCGAAAATTCGAACTGCGATATCGAACTTGAACTTCTGCGTGAGAGTAGCAGTGATGCTCATCGGTCGGAAGGCTCGCCATCTGGACTCTCCGTCGTGCCCGGTGATAGAACTGTCCAAACGACGCTGGGAACGAGAAGACGAAACGGTACACCTCCTCGTCCGTGAAGATCAAACAGTTGTGCGAACACCCTCCTCAACATCTTCCGGGGAAACTGTCACTGTCTCGCCGCCGACATCGTACGTCCCCGGATACGGAACAGTTACTGACGCAGAACCGTCGTCGACCCGCTCTGTCCGCACGTACGTAAACGTCCGATCTGCCGTATCGATCTCGGCTTCGACAGTAACCTCTCTCTCGGGTGGGTCGTCGATCTCGATGGTTGCACCAGAAACGAGTGCAAACGAAGCAATATCAGCCGTTGAATCAGTATACAGCAACTGGAGATGCGGACTGTCGTCGAACCGATCCGTCCCGAGGTGATCCCCGAGGGTACTTGGTTGCGTGTTCGAAGAGATATCGAAATCAGTAAAAAGGATGTAGCCGCCTCGACCTCGCTCCAACTCTTCGTCAAACTCACCGGACTGTTGGAGTCGCACATACCCGTAGCGACCGAACCGCTCGGATTCGGAATCACCGCTGACGAAGTAGTTGTAGTATCGGTAGTTGCCCCACGGTGTGAGGACACGGTCGTCCGGGGATTCACGGTCGAATGTCTCGGCATGGTCAGAAATGTCGCTGGTCGCATCGAAATGCGCTCGGTCGTGGGTCAGATCACTCATCAGCGTCGGAACGAAAATCAGGCTCGGAAGGAATATCAAAAGAGAAATTCCGACAATCAGAGTCGAGCGTTTCGCCGTCGGGATGGTGATACTCCTGCGTTTCACCGGCTGTTCAATCGTTTCTGTCGCTGTGTCAGTCGAGTCAAGCGGAAACGGCCTGGAGACGAGACCGACCCAGGCGAGTGTCGCAACGACCCCAAGCCCTGCCAGCACTGCCATGGCAATAACGAGTCTGCCCGCGAACCGGACCATGATTCCAGAGAGCACGAGGTAGTGTATCGTGACGACAACCAAAAGCAGCCATCCAGGTTCGTAGCAACGGTAGACAAGCGCGCCAGCCCACAGGAGGATAGCCAGTGCAAGGTAGAACTCGAAACCAATCTGAACGACAGGACCGAACAGAACGAACTGATCGGTGCCGTACAACGTCTCGCTCTGGATACTCGTCTGCCAATCCGGTGCATCCGATGGGGTAGCCATGCTGATAACCGTAGAAATAACGTCTGTGGTCACGGCGAGCAGACCGACAACCGAGAGCGCGCTAGCGATACCGAGACCGCCCTGGGCGACGAGAAGCTGTCTGGCTGGACGGTCACGTCGATACCACAGTTCGCCGAGTGCTACCAGTACACCGACAACAAGCGCCGCCACGAAAGTAACAAGCGGTGCGGGAAGGCCGTGCCAGCCGAGTCCGAGATGGAGCGTCATCGCGAGCAGTCCACCGAACGCGAATCCACCGACGAGTGGCAGGTTCGCCCAACCCGGTGAGATCCCCTCGCGGACGTCCAGACAGACACGCAGGGCGACGTACACGCCAAGTGCGCCGAACAGTTCAAGCGAGCCACCCCAGGAGTGAGTCCAGAAGGCGAGCGCAACCCCGAGCAACCCGGCAACGTACCAGGATTTGCGCGCCCCAGCATGGTCACGAACCGCTTGGTCCGGACCGACCGCCGCCCGACGCCGCTTGAGGTCAGTCGCGAGCCAGACAATCGTCAGCAAAATCACACCGAACCACAGATACTGGTTGTACCGATGGTGGAGCAGACCAAGCCCGGTGTAGTTTGCGTGTATCGGAGCCAGTGCCAGCACCAGTACCGACGCGAGACCGACGCGGACATCGCGCGTGAGCAACAGCGTCAAGTAGTAGACGACGACTGCGAGGGCGAGCGTGAACGCGAGCGGAAGCCAGGCAGCGACCATATCCGCGCCCCACTGACCGCCCCCGAGTAGCTCCGCAAACCACCAGTTCGTTGCGTGAGTCAGCGGGCGCTGGTTGAAACTCCCGTCGTCCCAGGGTGGGTTCACCAGTACGCCGAGAGAGTGAACGCCGGCGGACTCTGCTAGGAGTTGTTCCTGCCAGTAGCGAAAGAAGTACGGATCGTTCCCAGGAGAAATAACGCGCCCTTCGTAGAAGACCGATCGGATATGAACGGCTCGAGCCACGACGACGACCAGCAACGCTCCAACGAGCCCGAGTGCTGCGTTGCGATCGACCTGTACGTCGATATCGAGCGCAGAGTTGCTCTTGCTCTCTTCGGTTGTCACAGTTTCGCCGGAAAGTGCGGCCCGCACAGCAGCAGGATCTGTGAGGTGATACGCGTCACCATCAGCCGTCGCAATCTCCCGGGAAACGATCTCTCCGAAAGCACCAGAATCGAGCGGGATATCGTCGAACTCCCAGGACTCCGTCGAGGAATCGATTTCGAGGAGTGTCTCTAGATCCGACTCACAGTCGGGGTTTTCATCCAGGAACGTGACTGTTTCCTGGCACACTGTCGAGTTCGGATCGTCGACCACACCCCCACTATATTGCGTCTGTATCAAGACCGTTTCGCTTAGGCTTGTCAAGACAGATTAGCACGAATTTCCACGCCATGGCCGGTAATGCCGTAGCCAGCCCGAAGCTGTAGACATACACAAAGAATATTTCCGATGAGGACGGTAGGTAGCGTAACCACTCACAGAAAGCGTTCCGAAAGTTGGGACAGGCCATGAAAAAAGCACTGCCGACCACCGATCGCGGGATATCAGCTCTCAAAAGCGATAGCTCGGCCACCGTCACTACAACACACGGGTCGAAAGCGGCTGCCTTCGTATGTCACAGATAGAATCCAATCAAGCGCGGTCTGAGCGGGCGGAATCGACGAGCACGCCAGCGATCGGGCTGGTCGTCGATCAGGGCACCGGTGATGGGACGGCAGCCCAGATCCTCCGGGCATACCGCCGCGGTCACGACGTGCTCGTCACACCGGGTTCGGTGGGGAACGAAGAATCAGAAGGGCTTGCCTTCGCCCGACAACTCGACGCGAAGATTGTCCCGGTCGACGATCGGGAACCACGGGAGCGACTCGCCGACGTCGCACGAGAAACAGGGTATCCCGGGATCGTCATCCACCTAAAGTCGGCGGAGCCACTTCAGTTCGAACAGAGCCTCCACGCCCTGCGGGAAACGAATTCCTATGTGGCTGATGCCGTGACCGACGCACATCTCGACGTCGGCCCATCGGTTCTGGTGGCGATCCCCGCTTACAACGAGGCCGAAACGATCGGTGACGTTGTGACAGATGCGCAGGCACACGCAGATGTTGTGCTCGTCATCGACGATGGAAGTGACGATGGGACCGAAGAGAAGGCCCGAGCGGCTGGCGCAACCGTGGTTCGACACGAAGAGAATCGCGGCTACGGCGTAACACTCCAGACTGCTTTCAAAGAAGCCGACCGGTGTCGGGCCGAACATCTTGTCATCCTCGACGGCGACGGCCAGCACGATCCGGCTGACATTCCGCGGTTCATCGAGACACACGAAACGGGAGTGAACATCGCAGTTGGGTGTCGGTTCGGAAAAAAAACAGAAACAGAGACATCCCTGTATCGACGGTTCGGTATCTCGGTGACGAACATCCTGACAAACATCTCGATGGGTCGGTTCCGTTCGCGCTCACGGATCAGGGATACGCAGTGTGGCTTTCGCTCCTACGACCGGACAGCGATCGAATCACTTGCCGAGGCCGGTCGACTCGACGACAATATGGGTGCAAGTACCGACATTCTCCACCACGCACAGCTCAAGGATCTCGAAATCACGGAGGTGCAGACCACTGTCGACTACAGCGTCGGGAATGCAAACAGTTACAACTCACTTCATCACGGCGTGATACTGCTGGTCAATCTCCTCCGGACGATCGAACGCGAGCGACCACTGGCTTTCCTGATGATTCCGGGCTATATGGTGGTTTTCGCCGGTGTCGGGCTCGGCTACTGGAGTGTGCAGAACTTCCTGCAGACGGACACAACGCCACTCGGCATGGCGTTGATCTCGGCACTGTTGATGATTGTTGGAACGTTCGCCGTCTTTACTGGGATTATTCTGCACGCGATGAAGACGTATTTCGAGTGAGACTACCGTTGCATCGGTTCCGGAACGGTTTCAGCGAGACTCCCGTCCGTCAGCAGTTCGTAGTAGCGATCGATCGACTGCTCGTCCGTGTACTGTGCAACCAGTGCCGACCGGGCGTTCGCTCCCTGGTGCTGTCGGCGGGACGGATCGTCCATCCACTCACGAATCGTCGTTGTGAGTCTATTAATATCACCCTGTGTGACGTGAACACCAGCGTTGTGTGCCTCGATAAGCCTCGCCTCGTCATCACCATCCTCCGCGATAACGAGTACCGGCATCCCCGCAGCCATACTTGTGTACAGCTTCGAAGAGACACAGATTCCTTTCATCCCCTTGCTGACGCTGACAACGGAGACATCTCCTGCGGTTAGGCTGTATGGCAGATCTTCACGCGGCTGATACGGGAGGAACCGAACCTGCTCACCGGCGACACCGAGCCGCTCGGCGAGCGCCTGAATGGTATCTTTCCTGTCGCCTTCACCGATGATGAGTAGCCGCAACTCGTCGGCGTCGAACCGCGCTGCCGCGCGAATTACTGTTTCGAGGTCGTGGTTGATACCGATGTTCCCCGAGTAAAGCAGGGTGAACGTATCCACAGTGTCGTGTTCCTCGGCGAACCAGTTCTCCGTTTTCGCCCGTGGTTCGACGAACGTCTCGTCCGCCCAGTAGGGGATGACGACGACACTGGCAGGATCACCCCCACACTCGATGATTCGGTCCCGCATTGCCGGGCCGAGTGCAACGACGTGTTTCGCGTCGCCGAACACGTGTCGGTGGAGCCACCGCCAAAAGCGAGCAGTGATTCCGTCCGGGGAAAAATATCCCGCCTCGATGGCTGCATCAGGATAGACGTCGTTGACAATATAAGTAAACTCCCAGCCACGGAGCCGACAGACCAGCCACATGGCAAGGGGTAACATCGGCGGGTTGGAGACGACGACCAGTTCACGCTTTTTTTGTGGTCGCGAGACCAGCAGACGGAAAAACATCCAGACGGTGAACACGAGCCAGTTGAAGCCACGTCGGAGGGCCGACGTCTGGGAAAACTGTGGCGCACTGATCCGGTGGATCGGGACGCCTTCGTGGACTGAATGCGATGGCTGTTTTTCCCTCGATCCGCTGTGGTAGTTCGGTTGTCCCGTGTAGACGCTTACATCCAGTCCTCGCTCATGGAGACCGACGGCAAGATCTGTCAGTAGCTGTCCAGTCGACGCTGGCTCGGGATGGAAATACTCGGTAACAAAGAGATACTCGGTACCGTCAGTGGATTCAGTCATTGTACGCTTTCTGCTCCGTCGGTTGTGGCATGGTGAAACAAAACGTTACACAGTAATTTTTTTCCTTTCGATCGACTGTTTGTCATTAGCGGTAACCGAGTGCCTCTAGCCGGGACTCGATATCGTCGTCGAGCTGTGTCTCGGATGCGTCCTGGCGAGTGTTGACTGTTTGTAGTCGTCGCTCGACACGCGAGAGGAGCTGTTCGGCCGCCGGATCATCGGTGGCTTGTTCGACTGGAACGCGCTGTGACTCGCTGCCTCGCAGATCAAATACCCGTTTTTCATCTCGAATTAGGTCGAGTTCGTAGCGCCATTCTTTCGACCGAGCGCCGACGATAACATCGCCCTCGACTTCGTGTTCGGCGGTGACGAGATCGCGTACCGGATCGACTCCAGGTCTCCGCCCCTCGTACGCTGTCCGTCCGTCGATCCCGGCCGCATCGTGAACCAGCGGCGGGATGTCGAGCAGACTGACGAGGTCGTCAGCCGCGTCGTCGAGGTGGGCCGGACCGTTTGCGACGACGAGTGGGACGTGGAGCAGTTCGTCGTACAGTCGCTCCGGCTTGCCGTACTGGCCGTGGTCGCCGAACAGTTCGCCGTGATCCGAAGTGAAGACGACGAGCGTGTCTTCGAGCTGACCGGTCGTTCGGAGGTGGTCGATGAGCCGGCCAATCTGGTCGTCGGTGTAAGCAATCGCTGCGTCGTAGAGTCGCTCCAGTGTCGCGAGCTCGTCCTGGGCGAGTTTCTCCGGGTTACGGACCAGTTTTGAGTACCACTCTGAAACCGTCGTCTGGTCCACCTCGGAGATGTCGAACTGACGGCGGTACGCTTCCGGCGGATAACACGGGTGATGGACATCCATGTACTGTACCCAACAAAAAAAGCGGTCGCGGCCATCGAGCCACGCGAGCGTGTCGTCGGTGATCACCTCGGCACTGACGTACGGTCGCGGTTTCCCTTTCACGAGCTGATAGGCTTTCTTGATCCCGTCAGTGACGTGGAGCAGATCGTCGATCCGGTCCAGTGCTGGATTGTTCAGCTCGATTCCGCGGGGAAACAGCCGTGTTGCGATCCCCATCAGCGGATGCTGGTAATCCTCGAACGTGTCGAACCCCCGATCGTAGTTGAACTGCGCGGAGAGAAACGGATTGCACTGGAAGCCGCCGGTGTCGAAGTCGGCTTCCCTGAACGCTTCACTCAGCCGCGGGCGGTCCGGTAAAAGTGGCCCGAGACCATCGTACGAAAGCGGGCGTGTGCCAGTCAGTATCGCCGGGAACGACGACGTGGTTCCGGGTCCGGTGGCAAACGCCCGCCTGAACCAGACGCCGTCCACGGCGAGCGTCGAAAGTGTCGACTCGGATCCGGCGAGTGACTCGGCTGCGTCGAACCGAAGCGAGTCGACCGTGATCAGCAGCACGTTCCGGACCATCACTCCCACATCCTGTGCCTGTCTATTTTCACTTTGTGGTCGAGCGCCCGTCGATGATCACACACCGTACTCCCCGTCCAGAAGCTGCTTGAGGATAGCGTCGTACTCCTGCAGCAGCACTGACCAGTCATATCGTTTGCCAAGTTCGCGGGCGTTTTCGGCCAGTTTCTCCCGAAGGACGGGGTCATCTCGCAAGCGTTCGATGGCCGCGACAAAACCCGTCCTGTCCCGGACAAGTGCCGACGTTTCGTCTACAACGTCGATGCCGCTGGCTCCGAGTTCGGTTGTCACCGTGGGCAGCCCAGCCGCGAGATAATCGAGCATCTTCAGCTTCGTACCAGCACCACTTTCCAGTGGACAGAGGGCGAGATCTGCGAGTGCGAGCGCTCCCGGCAGATCCTCGACGTAACCCGGTGCGTACACGTTCGCCCGGTTGACTGTCGGCGGATCCTGTCCGACCAGCAGAAACGTTACGTCGGGTAACGCGGCTGCGAACTCCTCGGCGATGGCCATCGCTGCCTCCCGGTTGGCGAAGTAATCGTACGAACCGACGTAGACGCAAACGAACGCGTCCGCCGGAATACCGAGTCGCTCGCGTACTGCGCCAGGGTCTCCACCCGCTGCAATCGCCTCGTAGTTCGTCCCGTTTGGGACGTGTGCGCTGATGGTTCCGGCCGAAACGTCGAACAGCTCCCCGTCCGTTTTGGAGTGGAACACGACTGCATCCGCACGGTCGATTGCTGTCTGTTCGAGCCGCCGGAGCGACCGGACGGCCCGGCTCCGAACGAGCGCAGGAAGCGGTATCGATTCGAGATACGCATCGAGCAGCGTGTACGCAGCGTTGTGTTTGCTAAGGAGATGTTTGGCGTCGTATCGATCGGCGAGCAGCGCTGCTGCCGTGTGCAGTTGTGGGGAATCACTCGTAACGAGGTCGATCGGACGCGTCTCACCGCCGACGGCCAGTTCGTTGCTATCGACGGCTGCGACGACACGGTCCGACAGCAGGCGGTGGTAGACGTTCGCGCTGCCGAGGAGATGGCTCGCGTTCCAGAGATGAAACAACGAGTACTGGCTGGTCAGAAACCGTGTCGCAAGCGGCAGCTGTCGAACCGAGTCGAGTGGAACCGACTCCTCCGAGGGCGGCGTAGCAAGCACGACTTCACCAGCGGTCGCAAAGTGACGGCACTCCTCCCAGACACGCTGCTGTCTCCCGTTCCGGGGTGGGTACGCCGGTCGCCGTGAGAGGACGAGTGTATTCATTCCAGATAGCCAAGCGCCTCTAGCTGTGTCGTAATCTCGTCGGATTCTGCCGCCGAGTATCTGCGTGCCGCATCCGTTTCGTCTCGACTCTCCCGGTATGTCGGGGAGCATTCGACTGCGAGCCGGTCGCTCGGAACCGTTCCGTCGACGTTTTCGGGGATATGAACATCACAGAGTGCAAGCGCCAGGGGCATGATATCGGTGATATCCCGTTGGGACGGTGACTCGGAAAGCTGTTTGAATGCAGGGCCGCTGGTAAGAAGGACTCCCTCCTGGCGGTGTTCGCCCCACTGTTCAGGCAGAAACACCTGCTCGGCAAATCCCATCGGCGCGTTACACCGCATCTCGTCAGCGACAAACACCAGGTCAGGGGCTGTGTCGACAAACGCCCCCTCAAAGAGTTCCTCGCGGAGAAAAATATCGGAGATGAGTGATTTTTCGCGCTCGGGATGAGAGATTGCTTCGAGATCGGCAACCAGCTCTTCCCGGATACGCCCGTACTCTTCGGCGCTGACAGTCCCCTCGGGACGATCCTGAGTGTTAATCGAGATCAGATTCTGCTGGGCGGAGTATGCGACAGTCTCCGACCAGTCAACCACTTCGTGCTCGAACTCCCGGGTGTCGGTCCCGGCTCGAGGGACGACATCAGCGATCACGTCAACTACTCGCTGTGGGAGCCGCTCGTGGATGGCACCCAGTGCGAGTCGATTCTTCATCGCGACGAGTCGCTCCTGTGTTAGCCCGACATGGTCGAGGATCGAAGAGAAGTCTGTCCCGTCGGGCTGGCTTCGCGAGAGATACCCGTTGCGGGCGAGCCATTCGTTGATATGAAAGCTCCACTCGCCCCGAACCCCGTGGCCGTGGTCGCTCATCACGACGAGGTTTGTGTCATCCGGAATACGCTCTAGTAGCGCTCCGAGCGCCCGGTCCTGCGCGACGTAAATCTGCTTGAGATACTCGGGCTCGAAGGCGAAGTTGTGGCTTGCGACATCGATAGCCATGAACACACAAAAAAAGACATCGAGTTCGTCACCACGGCGGTCAAGCAGCCCGGTGAACGCCTGTCGGTGGTGATCCAGCCCGGCAGCAATCTCCTCACAGAGTGTCCGGTTGTCGAGCTGGTCGAACTCGACGGAAAGCGGGAACGGGTTGACGCGGTAGCTTCCGTCAAGATCGGCTTCGAGGGCAGCCACGGCGTCAGGATCGTGCGACAGTTCGGCGTCGGTTGGGACTGGCCATCCCGAAACGACGAAGCCGTTATCGAGATCGGATGGCGGATGCGTCAGTGGGACGTTGACGACGCCACACGAGAGCCCGGTCGAATCAAGCGCCTCCCAGAGCGATTCCGCGTGGATATCGGTGTAGTTGACCGGCACCTGCTCGTAGCTGTCTGACCGCTCGTGAGTGAAACTGAACACACCGTGTTTTCCTCCCTGTTTGCCGGTGTACATCGTCGGCCAGGCGGGGACGGTAAGCGGTGGATCCGACGAACGAAGCTCACCGACTGATCCCGACGCGATGAGTGAATCGAGCGTCGGTAGATCGTCGCGCCACCGGTCGAGATACTGTGGGTCCAGCCCGTCCAGCCCGACGATGGCTATCTTCATACCTCCATCTATCAGCCCGGGGGTGTATAATCGATACGTTCGACAGCGGTTCGAGCCTGGGTGTCTGATACGTCGAGCCGTTGCAATGGATAACCGCCTGATTTATTTCGGCAGGCAGTCCTACGAAAGGCATATGCAGCCGTGGCTCACCGAGTTGTTGTGCTGTCCGGAGTGTGACGGTGAGCTGGTACACCGCGGCGACACACTCGATTGCGACTGTGGCCAGTCCTATCCAGTGATCGACGATATTCCGGTGTTCGTCGCGTCTGGCCCCGACCAGAGCGCGGAGACAGAGCCCACGGACACGAGCGCCGAACCGCCGCGGATCGCCGCCGTTTCGCGGCTTGTTGAACAGTATCAGAGGGAGCTGAACCTCGATGTCGGCTGTGGCACTGGCCGGAATCTCGGTCTCTTCGACGGGCGCTACGTCGGCTGTGACACGGATTTTGCGGCACTGCTCGCGGCGAAAGAACGCGTCCCCGAGAAGCTCGACGCGGTATTTGTCTGCTGTGACGGCCGTAAGCTCCCGTTCAAACGGGACCGCTTCGGGTTCGTTCTCTCCTCGGAAGTCATCGAACACGTCCAGCCGGCTGCACGCTCGGCGTTTGTCGCGGAACTGAGACGTGTGCTCAACCATGACGGCCACGCTGTTGTCTCGGCACCAACCAGAACCGTCGTCGGCGACGCCGTGAGCACCGTGGCACGATACGTCGGGGTGTTCGAGGAGGAAAGCGACGACGACCATCCTCGAACGACCGTCACTGAACTGCGACAGCTGGGCTTCCAGCTCCACGGCTGTCTTGACGCGCCAGCACAGCAGACTCTCGAACAACAGGGGCTTGAGTGGCTCGCGTCGCTGTACGACAGCCTCGTGTGGCAGATACCACGGCTGGCGAACCACTGTGTCGGCGTCATCGATGGCACCACGACAGCCGTTCGACAGCGAAACTACAGCCGGTCGTCGTAAATCGCCGCGACATCGGCTGCCACGCGTTGCCACGAGAACTGCTCGGTCGCAACGTCGTGACAGCGCTCGGGGTCCGGTGGTGCAGTGAGCACAGAGGTCAGGCCGGGTTCGATTTCCGCCGGATCGGTCGGCAGATAGCCGATATTGTCCCGTTTCGATTCGGGAAACAGCTGAAGGACGGAAGAGACGACCGGTGTGCCGCAGGCGAGCGCTTCTGCCGGCGCGATGATCCCGCAGTCACCACTCCGGATCGACTGTTCGACCGGGTAGGAGACGTACGCGTCGGCCGCTGTGTAGTAGTCCCGGATCTCGTCAGTCGGCAGATACTCGGTCACCACATCCACACCAGCAGTCCGGCTCGCGCGGTCGTACAGCGGATCGGTTCGCTCACCACCCAGCACTGCGAGTGTCACGTCGCGGCTCTCGCGGAGTGATTCGAAGGCATCGAGCACCCGGTCCAGTCCCTTGTACTCGCCGTATTTTCCGACGTAGACGAGCAGTTCGTCCGTCTCGTAGCCAAGATCAGCCGGTGAACAGTCACCAGGGGTGAACTGCTCGGTGTCGACACCCATCGTTCGGACGCTGACACGCTCGGGTGCCAGCCCGACATCGCTGACGAGATTTCGACGTTTGTCCCGTGTAAGGACGAACGCGTGCGCGAGATTGCTGAATGCGAACCGTTCCACCGGGACGACCCCGCGCAGCCCGCCGTGGTGCTGAAGAAATACCGGTGCATCGCGGAGGATCATCGCAAGCAGATACGTGTTCACGTACGTATCCGAGTGGAGGTGAATCGCTGCGTTGTCGGCAGCCACTCGACGCGCCGCGCGCAAAAGTGGGAGCGATATCTCGACACCTGGCTTGGCCTGGCCGATGTACGGTTTGACGAACTCGTTTTGCGTGCCGGGGACAAGTGTCGATGGGTACACCCGGTAGTCGATGCCGTCCTGCTGGAGTCGTCGTGTCCTGTCGAGCTCGTAGTCGACCGTCCAGCACTCGACATCCTCGTACTCGGTATGCCTCGCGATCGCCCGGCCAAGCGCCGCGTGCCAACCGTCAGTGACGTTGTACTCGACTGCGTCACGACGGAGCGCACTGTGGGTGAGGATGTGAACGATTTTCCGTTCGCTTGCGGGACGTGAGCCGTAATCCACGACTGAAGTTCTGTAGCAACCCAAATGTACGTTACGACTGTCCTCGCGGACAGCGACCCATAGGAGGTGTTTCGACATCGTTATTAGCTGTATCCGCGTGGATTTCAGCAATGCCCACCGTGTCGGTGGTGACGCCATCCTACAACCAGGCGGCGTTCATCGAGGACACACTCGAATCAGTCGCGCGTCAGTCTCACGACGATGTTGAGCATATCGTCGTCGACGGAAACTCCGACGACGGAACGCAATCGATCCTCCAAGAGTACGACATCGACTGGCTCTCCGAACCAGACGAAGGCCAGGCAGATGCCGTCAACAAGGGATTCGACCGGGCGTCGGGCGATATCGTCGGGTGGCTCAACTCCGACGACGTCTACTTCGATGTCGACGTTCTCACGCGCGTTGTCGAGTACTTCGAGCGCTACGACGCCGATATCATCTACGGTGATATCGCATTACTTTCTCCCACCTCCGACGTGCTGAAATGCTGGGTCGTCCCGGCGTTCGATCGCGAGATGCTCGGTAGATACTGCTTTCTCGAGCAGCCCGCCGTGTTCTTCCGTCGTCACGTCGTCGAGGAGCACCGACTCGACACCGACGTGGAGATTGCGATTGACTACGATTACTGGTTCCGGCTCGAAAGCGAGTTCACGTTTCGACACGTCGACGACGTACTTGCGGGCGACCGGAATCACGTCGGGCGGAAGAGCTTCGCGATGCGCGAGGAACTGGCGGCCGACGCCGAACGCGTCCGGGCGCGACACGGCCATCCGCGCAGCCAGTCCCGGACCGATCGCTTGCAGGATATCCTGCAGTCGGGTGTTCCTCGCGGGATCGCGAGTCTCGTCCGAACAGTCGAGCACCATCGAGAGCCGGTCGACCTCGCGTTCGACGGCCGGCTCCGACCGCTGCCGGAGATGCTACTCAATACGATGCGACCGAACCGACGGCTGATCTGAGCATCAAGCTGTCACCGCCTGTCCGCGCTCGTTCGACGCGAACGGACCGTAGCGTATTTGACTCCAACAGGTCGACTACGTGGTAATGGATCTCTACTCCAAGCTCGCCGAGCGACCCGTCTTCGTGACGGGGGCAGACGGGTTCGTCGGCTCACACCTCGTCGACCGACTCGTCGAGTGCGGTGCCGATGTTCACGCCTTCGTACGGGCGACCTCCAGCGGCGAACTCAAGAACATCCGGTCACATAGAGACGAGATTACACTTCATCGCGGTGATCTTCGTGACAAACACTCAGTCGACACCGCACTGCGTGCACTTGAGCAGTACAGCGACACGCTGATTTTTCACCTCGGCGCACAGGCTCACGTTGGCGAATCCTGGGAACGGCCCTACGAGACGATCGATACGAACGTAACCGGGACGCTGAACCTGTTGCAGGGGATCGTCGACCTCGATCTGGATATTGCCGCATTCGATACGGCCGGGACGAGCGAGGAGTACGGCAACATCGACGAGGCGATGCGTCATAAGCACGAAACCGACGACGGCGGGAGTGTGCTCCTAAGCGAGCGCTCGCCAGTCAACCCGACATCGGTGTACGCGACATCGAAACTGGCCGCCGATTTCTTGACGATGAATTTTTATGATGCCTACGGCCTGCCGACAGTCACGACCCGGATGTTCAACAACTACGGGCCGCGACAGAATCCGCGGTACATCACTGGAACGATCATCACACAGGCGCTCGAACGTGACGTCGTCGAGCTCGGTAATCTTACCCCCAAGCGAGACATGTGTTATGTCACCGACGGCGTACGCGGCCACATTCACGTCGCTGTTGAAGGCAACGCTGGCGAGCAGTACGTCTATGGCTACGGAGAGAACATTTCGATGCAGGAGTGGGCCGACAGTATTCTCGATGTGGGAGCAGAGCGAAACTACTGGGAACGACCCGAGATCGTTCAGGTCGAGGACCGGTATCGACCGGGTGACAGCGATGTCGAGGAACTGCGGGTCGGCTACGACAAACTTCACGAGGAGACCGGCTGGGAGCCGACGATTTCCTGGCGAGACGGTATCGCACGGACCATCGCGTGGTACGCCAACAACCGCGAGCAGTGGTACGGCCAGGTGGACTGGCGATGACCAGCGAACCATTCTGGGACGGGCAAACAGTGATGGTAACCGGTGGTGCAGGCTTTCTCGGAAGTCACGTTGTGGAGGAACTGGACCGTCGTGATGAGAACGTGGATATCTTCGTGCCACGGAGCGACGAGTACGATCTGCGCAAAAGAGCTGCCATCCGGCGAGCGTTCGAGGAGTCGGGTGCCGAGATACTCATCCACCTCGCGGCGACAGTTGGGGGGATCGGTGCGAATCGGGCAAACCCGGGCCGGTATTTTTATGACAATGCCACAATGGGAATCGAGCTGATCGAGGGTGCCCGCCAGTTCGGCGTCGAGAAAGCGACGATCATTGGGACAATCTGTTCCTATCCCGAAAAGACGCCGGTGCCATTCAGCGAAGACGATCTTTTTGCAGGCTATCCCGAGGAAACGAACGCTCCCTACGGCATAGCAAAGAAGGCGCTTCTGACCCAGTCGAAGGCGTACCGAAAACAGTGGGGGTTCAACAGTATCTATCTCTTACCCGTGAACCTCTATGGCCCCCGGGACGACTTCGATCTGGAGACTGCCCACGTGATCCCGGCAATCATCCGGAAGTGTATCCAGGCCCGAGAGCGTGGAGACGATTCGATTACGGCCTGGGGAACGGGCGAACCCACGCGTGAGTTCCTCTACGTAAAAGATGCCGCCGCCGGAATTCTAGACGCGACCGAACGGTACGACTCCTCGGACCCTGTGAACCTCGGAACTGGCGAGGAAATCTCGATCCGGGAGCTGGTCGAGCTGATCGCCAACGAGACAGGGTTCGACGGAGAAATCAAGTGGGACAGTTCGAAACCGGACGGGCAGCCGCGTCGACGGGTCGATAGTTCTCGCGCACGCGAGCGGTTTGGCTGGAGCGCGTCGACGCCGTTCCGTGACGGACTTCGGGAGACGATTGAGTGGTACGAGCGAAACCGCACCGACCTGCACAGCTAACACCCAACCGAAGTGGCCAACAGGAACCACCACGACTGATCGGAAAGCTCGATGCGGTCACTCGCTTCGTTCGATGGCCAGTCAGTGAATGCGACCGAACCAGCTTAGTTATCGGCTGGGTGGATTACCTCCATTCCCGCGGCGAATTGTCAGTGACTCTCCGGATTCGCTGTCAACGACGAGATCCTGAAACGTACTGAGGTGGCTGATAATCCGCCCCCCATCGAGAGGGAGAAACGACGCCAGATACAGCCCACCAGCTCGGTAGTTTCGTGCTGACAGCCGGTAGCTGGCTCGTAGCTCCCGTCGAGCTTCGTGTTTCTCGCCAGCTTTGAGCAGGGCCTGGCCGCGGTTGAGGTGGGCAAGGGACAGTCGGGAATCGATGGCCGACTGCAGCTCCGGATATCGATCAGCGAGATACGCCATCGCGTCGATCTTCGCCCGGTACATCCGTTCACGGTCGTCTGTCAGCGATCCCTCGCGGACGCGCCAGACACACAGCGGCTCGGCGAGACGCGCTGGCGGGTGTTTGCTGAACACCTCGACACAGAGGACGAGATCCTCGGCGCCGTCCAGCGACTCTACGAACGGACGGTCGGAGAGGGCTGTCCGGCGGAACACGAGCGACGATGTCGCGATTGCACCACCGTCGAGATATGCCCGCGGGACCGCTCTGGGCGAGTCGGTCGCCAGCTGCAGGTACCGCATGGTCGCCTGGCCGTCGACGTGTTTGAGGAGGTAGGCGTCGCTGTAGGCTGCGTTGCTTCCCGATTCCAGGATGTGAACCTGCCTGTCGAGCTTCTCGGGATGCCAGTAGTCGTCGGCATCGAGCAAGGCGATGTACTCACCAGTAGCAGCTTCGATACCGTCGTTTCGAGCGGTCGAGACACCGTCGGGATCGCGATGGAGATACGTGATCCAGTCACGCTCGGCAGCGAGCTGTTCGATCCATTCGACGCCGGTGGAATCGACGATTACAACTTCGATGTTTCGGTGGGTCTGTGCTCCGACACTCTTGAGCGCATCCGGCAGGAACTTGCTGTCGTCGTAGGTTGGGATAATTACCGACACGCGCGGTGCAGACCCCAGCATTTGATCCGGGAGATCTAGCTCTTCGGCCGTCCACTCCTTGTGCTCGGGAGGCGGTCCTCGAACCAGCGCAGCCGGGACCGATTCCGAGTCGGCGTCGCGGAACGCCTCGACGAAACTCATCGCCTGTCACCTCCTATTGCCGGTCGTATATACAGCGTGGAGAAAGCCTGTCGACTTGTGTGTTGTCGTACCATATTTTCAGCGCAGTCGCGGTCACCGAACGTAGCCGAGCGCGGCGAGCTGGTCCTCGACGCTGTGGTCTGTCTCGGTCGATGGCACTGTTGGTTCGCGGGTGCGTTCGTCGGTCGCCGTCGTTCGGGCGAGCGGGATCGAGAAAACTTTCGGGAGATGATAGCCAGCGTGGCCGTAGATACCGTACTCGCCGAGACAGGTGCCGTGGTCGGCGGTGATCAGAACATCTTCGGCGTCCAGATTATGCAGGAGAATCTCGACCTCATCAAGGACATACCGGAGATTGGCGAGATACGATTCGATGACATCGATTTTCGTGATTTCGTCTCGGCGGACACTCTCCCAGCGACCGTCGATACCGCCGCGGCCGAACGACTTCGCCGACACATCCCCTCGAAGTGAGGGAACCGACGGGAAGTGAGGCTGCATATAGTGGACGATCATCGATCCGTCGTCGGCCGAGCGCCACGTGCGGATCGCGGCGTCAGTGACTGGCTTCGCCGGTACTGTGTGGTACTCGTCGCTCCACTCGCGTTCCGAGAGGTGGAGCATCTTCGCGAACCACGCATCACGCAGATGCGAAACGGAGTACGGATTCCCGCTAACGTAGTGGATCGCCGAACACGCTGCCGGTGTCTCGAAGGTCATATCCATCCACTCGGGGGTCCGTCCCGCGACAGATATCGTCGCCTCGATGTCGGTCAGCCAGTCGTACTCGCTTGCACAGTAACGGAGCGCGTCTACTCGACAGGCGTCGAGAACGATCGCAACGTCCCACTCCTTATCGAGCAGTGTCCGACTATGGTTGTACCGCTCCCATTTTTCCAGCAGACCGATGTAGATGTTGTACAACGATGTCTGCGCGCCGATCGGGTCCCCCGCACGATAGCGCTGCACCGCCCGATACGAGTGCTCACAGAACGCTCGCGCTGCCGAAAGCATTGGGCATCATTCACCAGCGCGTTATTTCGATGTTTTGGTTCCTATTAGCAACAGTATACTACTTTGAAAGTGATTAATTTAGTATTATCACTAACTGACCACCCCTATATAACACCCCCTACTTAAAGAGTAAGCTTTAATTAATATGCTTTGTACTGTTGGTTTACAGACTGGGCGATATGTCCAGACGGAGGAAAGTTACCAATGACAGAAGATACTACAGAACGGATTGAAGAACTGGAAGCCGAAAATGAAGAGCTTCGCGAGCGGCTGGAAGATATCGAGACTGCAATCGATGGTGCAGTCGAGGAGATGGAAGAAGAAGACGGTAGCATCGAGATCTCGCGTCGCGGCACGCTCGCGGGGCTTGCCGCCGCAGGAGCTATCGGTGTCGGCGCAACTGGGAGCGCAGCTGCAGCCGAGGCCGGCGATCCGGTCGAACTCGGCGAATTCATTACAGTCGAAGGCGGTGATTTCGACGGGTTCGCTTTCGCTATCCAGAACCAGAACACATCGGGAGACGCACGTGCAGTGCTCGGGATCACCGATTCCCCGAACGGCCGTGCGTTCGTCGGTCAGGCGACTGCCGAAGAGGGTAACACGCGTGGACTGGTCGGCCGTGTCGCGTCGCCGGATGGCTCGGGACTGGTCGGTCTGACAGACGCAGAGGAAGGCGACCCAGTCGGTATTCGCGCACTGAACCCTGGCGGTTCTCCAGACGCGGTCGGTATCGAGAGCGATGCTGAAGCGCGTATTCACGACGATGTCATCGTTGACGAAGGTGGTGACGTTCGTGTCCTGGGCGACGGGAATGTCCTCGTCGAAGAAGACGGTAACTTGGAAGTTGCCGGGACGAAACACTTCGCGCACGCAGTCGAGACGCCAGCAGGCCGCAAGAAGGTACGGTACACCTCCGTCGAGGCCGGCCGCGCACTCACCGAGATCTCCGATGTCGCCGAGATGGAAGACGGTCGCGCAGAGATCGAACTGCCGGATCACTTCACACTCGTCACAAGCGAGGAGGAGCCGCTGTCGGTGCAGGTGACCCCATACGCCAAAGAGGAGGTCAAGCCACAGGTCGTCGAGCAGTCCCCAGAGCGGATCGTCGTTGAGGACTTCTCCGATGCACGCGATGAGTACACCTTCGCGTACACGATCAAGGGCGTCCGCGAAGGCTACGAGAACGAAGATATCATCGTCGACGACGAGTAAGCCGTCATCCAACCTTCTTTTATTTTTTCGTGGTGAGCGGCTGCGTCACCGATACGTGTTAGTCGAATGCAAATAGCTGTCCATCGGCACCCGCCAGAAATACCTCGC
>LKMJ01000406.1_pt1 | contig 32444 bp, 24 predicted proteins | sample 643391 | NCBI WGS metagenome assembly LKMJ01 (sample SAMN04112250, study PRJNA286221) | soda lake metagenome | biome: soda lake; feature: Kulunda Steppe; material: water; isolation source: sample PL-Br10 brine of Picturesque Lake | place: Russia: Kulunda steppe | collected 2010-07 | reverse complement strand
GTGCCCGCCGAGATCGACGACTTCCTCGCCGATGCCCGCCTGTACGAGGGTACCCTCGCCGATCACACCGGCGAGGACGAGGTCGTCGTCGAGGTCGGCGGCGGTCCCGACGGGCTCGCGTTCGATCACCCGGCGATCCGCGTCGACGCGGGCACGACCGTCCGCTGGGAGTGGACGGGACGCGGCGGCGCCCACAACGTCGAGTCCGACGACGACTCCGCGGCGGAGTTCTCCAGCGGTGATTCCGTCGACGACGACGGCGAGACGTTCGAGGTCACCTTCGCCGATCCGGGGATCCAGCTGTACGTCTGTACGCCCCACGTCGGCGTCGGCATGCTCGGCGCAGTGGACGTCGTTTAAAAAGAACTCCGGAATCGGTCGACGGCGAGCGGCTCAATCGTCGGCAGGGGTCTCGTCGGACCCGGCGTCGACGTTGATCGCGATCTCCGCGGCGGCGGCTTTATATTCGGGAATCTTCGCGCGTTCGTCGAGCACGTCGTTCGTGAGTCGGTTGGCCGAGGCGGCCGCGAAGTGCGGCGTCGTCCAGACGACGCCCTCCTTCGTGTCCTCGGTTACCTGCGCTTTCACCTCGATCTCGCCGCGGCGCGAGCGGAGCGTGACGACGTCCCCGTCCTCGATGCCGTAGTCGTCCGCGTCGTTCGGGTGGACGTCGACGAAGTTCTCCGGACGCTGACGGTTGAGCGTCGGCGAGCGCCGGCTCATCGTTCCCGTGTTGTAGTGTTCCTCCAGCCGGGCGGTGGTGAGGATCAGCGGGTACTCCTCGTCGGGCACCTCGGCAGGGGGTTGGTGGCGGACGCCCTCGATCCGTCCGAGGCCGTTCTCGGTGTCGAACGAATCCGCATAGAGGTACTGGTCGCCCTCGTCGCCCGGCTCGTAGCAGGGCCATTGGATTCCCTCCTCGCCGAGCGCCTCGTAGGTGATGCCGTGGTAGATCGGACAGACCGCCCGCAGTTCCTCGAAGACCGCCTCCTCGTCCGCAAAGCGGAAGTCGTCCTCGCCGAAGAGGCGGCTGCCGACCTCCATCAGGATCTCGAGGTCGTGTTTCGTGTTCGGGAGGACCTTCTCGACGCCGCGCATGCGCTGTACACGCCGGTCCGTGTTGGTGACCGTACCGCCACGCTCCGCCCACGTCGTCGCCGGGAGGACGACGTCCGCGAGCTTCGCGGTCTCCGTCATGAAGATGTCCTGCACGCAGAGGAACTCGAGGTCCTCCTCGAAGCGTTTCTCGGTCTCGTTGCCGTCGGGTTCACTCATGATGGGGTTTTCACCCATCACGTACAGCCCGTGGACGGTGTCGCCGATCGCGTGGGAGATCTCGACGTTCGTGAGCCCCGGCTCGTCGGGGATCTCGAAGCCCCACTCCTCCTCGACCGACCGTCGAGCCTCGTCGTCGTCGACGAGCTGGTAGCCGGGGAGCACGTTCGGCATCGCGCCGACGTCACAGGTCCCCTGCACGTTGTTCTGGCCGCGAAGCGGGTTGACGCCCGTGCCGGGCTTTCCGAGGTTCCCGGTGATCAGCGCCAGGTTGATCTCGTTTTGGACGTTGTCGACCCCGCAGGTATGTTGGCTCATCCCCATCCCCGTGAAGATGGCGGCGTTGTTCGCCATCGCGTACTTCTCGGCGGCGAGTTTGATCTCCTCGAGCGGGACGCCACACTCCTCGGCGGCCGCCTCCTCGTCGAAGTCCGCCAGGGTTTCCACCAGATGGTCGAAGCCCTCGGTGCGCTCCTCGATGAACGTCTCGTCGATCCAACCCTTCTCGGGCTCGGCCTCGTGGCGGTCGAGGATCGTCTTGAGAACGACGTTGAGAAGCGGGATGTCGGTGCCGGGATTCAACTGGAGGTGCTGGTGCCGTTCCGTCTCGTCGATCTTGAACGAGCGCGTCGTCTTGTTCTTGTGTGGATCGACCTGGATGACGGTCGCGCCCTCAAGGACCGCCTGCCGGAAGTACTGGCTGTTGGCGATCGGGTGCTGCTCGCCCGGGTTCGCCCCCTGGATCCAGAGGACGTCCGCGGCCTCCTCCAGATCCACCATGCTGTTGGTCATGGCGCCCTGACCGAGGCTGGTCCGAAGCGCCCAGACGGTGGACGCGTGACACATGCGCGTGCAGTTGTCCACCTGGTTCGTGCCGTACCGGCGCGCGAGCTTCTGGAGGAGGTAGTTCTCCTCGTTCATCGTCTTCGAGGAGCCGAAAAATCCCATCCCGTCGGGACCGTGCTCCCCTCGGATCCGCTCCATTTCGGAGACGATCCGGTCGTACGCCTCCTCCCAGGTCGCCTCCCGGAACTCGCCGTCCTCCTTTATCAGGGGGTCGGTCAGTCGGTCCTCGTGGCCAACGACCTGCGTGGCGGCTCCGCCCTTGATGCAGACGCGCCCCTCGTTTACGGGTGCGTCACCCCACGGCATGAACCGCATGCCTCCCGGATCGTCCTCGCCGGGTTTGACCTGGATGCCACAACCCACGCCGCAGTACGGGCAGATCGTCTTCACCGGCTCGGCGCCCTCACTTGACATGGATCTCACCTACGGATCGTGTGCTCATATGTCATGATCTACGTGGCATGAATGATGAGTGTGTCGGTGGGTGGAAGGTCGGTGGACGGGGAAGGCCGGCGGACGACGATCGGTTTCGGTCGACGGAACGTCGGTAGGCGGCGAACGGTTTTGGGTGTGGCAGCCCTCGGTTCCGACATGGATCTCACCGCCGAGGACGTCGATGCCTACGTCACGGCCTATCGGGAGGAGGAGCCGCTGTATCCCGTCGAGCAGGACTCCGTCGAGTCGCTGCCGAAGGCGTTCCGAACCGGCGAGTACGGGAGACGCGACGTCGAATGGGTGGTCCGATGGTACTACCGTCGCTATCTCGGCGCGTATCCGGACGCCGAACGCCGCCGAGTCGAAGATCGTTTTTCGGGTGCAAACTTCGAGACGGTGCGTGAAGCGGTCGGACTCGCCGTGGAGGCGGAGCCGGACGATTATCGAGACGCGATGGACGCGCTCACCGCCCTTCCGGGAGTCGATCTCCCCGTCGCGTCCGCATTCCTCGCGTTCGCTCGACCGGACGGCTTCCTCGTCGTCGGCGACCGCGAGTGGCGCGTCGTCTCCGAGCTCACGGAACTCGAAGGATCCTACCCGAACCCGCCCTCGTATCCGTCGTACGATCGCTATCTGCGGGCATCACGCGGGCTTGCGGCCGACCTCGGCTGCGACCTCCGCGAGCTGTACATGGTCGTCTGGCGGTGCTGGAAGAAGCAGTTCGGCGAGCGGTAGCGTCCGACTCCGTCAGGTCGGTCGCCCGCTCACGTCCGGAGCCACGCCCTCGGATGCTCCGCACGAAGGTGTGACTGATACGCCCGGATCAGCGTCGGATAGGAGTCTGCGACGTGGTGCCAGCTGCAGTGCTCACAGCCCCGTTCAACCGCATCGTCGCCGCTTCGGACGTATCCGCCCCGTCTATACGTTACCATCATCAATTCGCGAACTCGCGCTCGCTTGCTCGATCGGAGGGGTTCAAGCGACATCAATTCGTCGGCAAATGAAGGACGGAATACACGACGGTAGCGGGCGGGATCGATCGTTTTCACCGTCGTCGGGTCGAACCGTCGGCGTCCTCACCCCGGCACGCCCGTGATCGCTTCGACCGCTCCGGTGACGACGTCCGTGATCTCGTGGATCGACTCCTCGCTCGTGACGAACGGCGGGCCGAGCAGGAGATGATCGCCGGCCGTGCCGTCGACCGACCCGCTCCCCGGATAGACGTACACGCCGTCATCCAGACACGCCTCGAACACCCGTTTGCTCACCTTTCGGGCCGGATCGAACGGCGCCTTCGTCTCGGCGTCGGCCACCAACTCGATCCCGTACATCAGTCCGAGACCGCGGATATCTCCGACGTGAGGATGCGATTCCATCGGCTTCAGTGCGTCCCGTAACTCCCTCCCGAGCGTTCGGACGTCCGTCAACAGTTCCTCGTCATATCGGGCGACGACGTGGTCCGCGACGGCGGTCGAGAGCGGATTGGCGCTGAACGTGTGGCCGTGTGTGAACGCGTGTTCCGAGCCGGCATCGAAGGTTTCGGCGATCCGTTCGTGGACGATCGCCGCGGCGATCGGGGCATACCCGCCGGAGAGTCCCTTTCCGACCGTGAGAACGTCCGGGACGACGTCGGCGTGATCGACGGCGAAGAACTCCCCGGTACGGCCGAATCCGGTCATCACCTCGTCGGCAATGAAGAGCACGTCGTGACGGTCACAGATCCGCCGGACCTCCCGGTAGTACGCCGGATGTGGATGGGCAGCGCCGAGCGTGGAGCCGGAGACCGGCTCCGCGATGAACGCTGCGACGGTCTCGGGGCCCTCTCGCGTGATCGCTCGATCCAACCCCCGTGCCGCGGTGACGGCCTGCTCCGCGGGCGTTCCATCGTACGACCAGCGGTAGGGATACGCCGCGGGGATCCGTGGATTCTTTCGGAGCAATGGGACGAACGGGGCCGTACGATCGGGTTTTCCGCTCAACGAGAGCGTGCCGACCGTGGCCCCGTGGTAGCTCCCGTGGCGGCTGATGATCGTCTCCTTTCGACCGTTCCCTCGCGACAGGTGATAGGCACGAGCGAGTTTGATCGCGGTTTCGTTCGCCTCGCTGCCGGAGTTGACGAAGAACGAAGCCGAGAGCGGGTCGGGCGTGATCCCGTCGAGTCGCTCCGCCAGCCGCTCGGCCGGCTCGTTCTCGAAGTACGACGTCGAGACGTACGCGACGTCCTCCGCCTGTGTGGCCATTCGGTCCGCGACGTCCGGCACCGAATGTCCGAGGTTGACGACGAGCGCACCCGAGGCCGCGTCGATGATCCGCTCGTCGTCGACCGTGACCAAAAACTCGTCATACGCCCGGTCGACGCGTGGGTTGTCGGGACCGATACCCGCACCCCACTTGTGGAAAGTCGACATGGGGTCATCTCACGGAGATGCCTCTAGAACCTTGGCCCTGCGGCCGTTCCGACGGACTGGCAAACGACTATGCAGGTCCCCGGTCACCGACGAACGATGTTCGACCACAGCGCTTGGACCGACCCGTTCAAGATCGAGGAGGCCTATCCGGGGATCGAACGGCGGGTGTTGGCCGTCACCGACGAGATGATGACGGTTCATTACACCGTCGCGGAAGGAGCCGTTTTCCCGGCACACGAACACGAGACGACCCACCAGTCCGTCTACGTCATCGAAGGGGAGATCGATCTCTTCGGCGACCACGAGACGACGCTCGGGCGAGGTGATTCCTTCGTCGTCGGCCCGGGCGTCGAACACGGCATCGAGGGCGTCGCACCGCGAAGCGAGATCATCGACACCTTTTCACCCCCGATCGAGCGCTACGCGGAGCGTTGACGTCCTCGCCGAGGAGCCGCCGATCGGCATTCCTCGAATTCGCGGGAATGGTTTATAAAATACATGTTTATTAAAATATATGATGGTGAATGAGTTTTCACTAACGCGGATCGAATCGGCTCAGAAGAGTTAGTATCCGGGTGTACCGGAGGCGTAGACCATTTATAATGAATTAACATATCCCATTTCGTATTTATTAAGTGTAATTGTCATGTAAATAGATTTACGTTCTTTCCTACTCATTGTTCATGCGGATCACGCCATGAAAGCCGTAGTATATCAAGGGCCATATGAGGTGGCCGTCGAGGAGGTAGAGGAACCGGAGCTCAAGCACCCGAACGACGTCGTCGTCGACATCACGACCTCGTGCATCTGTGGGTCGGACCTGCATATGTACGAGGGTCGAACCGCGGCCGAGGAGGGGATCATCTTCGGCCACGAGAACATGGGTGTCGTCTCGGAGGTCGGCGATGCCGTCTCCACGCTGGAGGAGGGCGACCGCGTCGTCATGCCCTTCAACGTCTCCTGTGGGTTCTGTCAGAACTGTGAGGAGGGCTTCACCGGCTTCTGTACCAACGTCAATCCCGGCTTCGCCGGCGGCGCGTACGGATACGTCGCCATGGGACCGTACCCGGGCGGACAGGCCGAGAAACTCCGCGTCCCCTATGCGGACCACAACGCGCTGAAGCTCCCCGAGGGACGCGAACACGAGGACGCCTTCGCGCTGCTCGCGGACATCTTCCCGACGGGATGGCACGGGACGGAGCTCGCGGACCTCCAGCCGGGCGAGTCCGTCGCCGTCTTCGGTGCCGGCCCCGTCGGCCTCATGGCCGCGTACAGCGCCAAGATCAAGGGTGCTGCGGAGATCTACATCGTCGACCAAGTGCCGAGCCGGCTCGAACTGGCCGAAGAACACTGTGACGCGACGGCGATCAACTTCAAAAAGGGCGACCCGGTCGAGCAGATCATAGAGGAGCACGGCGGCATGGTCGACAAGGGCGTCGACGCCGTCGGCTACCAGGCGACGGACCCCGAGGACGTCGACGAGAACACCGAGGACTACGCGTACGACCCGGCCAAGGAGAACCCCGCGGTCGTGATCAACAACCTCATCCGCGTGGTTCGGCCGACCGGTCAGCTCGGCATTCCCGGCCTCTACGTCCCCGAGGACCCCGGTGCGCCGGACGACATGGCCGCCCAAGGTCGACTCGGGATCGACTTCGGGAAGTTCTTCGAGAAGGGCCTCAAGTGCGGCACCGGCCAGTGTAACGTCAAGGCGTACAACCGGTACCTCCGTGACATGATCATCGAGGGACGCGCGGACCCGAGCTGGGTCGTCTCCCACCGGGTCAGCCTCGACGAGGCGCCGGAGATGTACGAGGCGTTCGACGCCCGCGAGGAGGGCGTCACGAAGGTCCTGCTCGAACCCTGAGCCGCCGTCCGACGCGGACCCGCACGCTTCTTTTTTGATGACCCGCCCGCCGGTCCCACGATCGCTGATCGAGACGCCCCCACAGGGGTCGTAGTTCCTGGTCCGGAGCGTCCGGCCGTCCCTGTCAGCTGAACACAAGGATCGTTTATGCCGCTTCGACGAGAGCCGATCGTATCCGCGCCGTCACGGGAGTCAACCATGCCTAATCGAGCGCTCACCGAGGGGGAAGCCCTCCGTCGAATGTATCGGATCACCTCGGACCCGGAACGGCCGTTCGAGGCCAAAGCCGAGGCACTGATCTCGCTCGGGCGGGCGTATCTCGACGTCGAGTCGGGGTTCCTAACGCGGATCGAGGACGGAACACAGGACATCGTCCACGCCGGCGGCGACCACGAACTGTTGCGGAGCGGTCAGTCATGTCCGCTCTCGAAGGCGTACTGCCGTCGGACGATCGAGACGGACGGCGCGTTGACGGTGCAACACGCGGCCGTCGAGGGATGGGAGGACGACGCCGCCTACGACGAGTTCGGTTTGGAGTCGTACGTCGGCGCGAAGGTCCTCCTCGACGGTGAGGTGTACGGGACCTTCTGTTTCGCGGACGCCGAACCGCGTGAGGCGCCGTTCACCGACGAGGAGGAGGTGTTCGTGGAGCTGCTCGCGCAGTGGGTGAGCTACGAGGTGTTCGAGCGTCGCGCGAGGGAACGGATCCAGCGCCAGCGGGACGAGTTGGAGAGCTTCGCCCGCGTCGTCTCACACGACCTCCGAAATCCGCTGGGAAGCCTCGACGGCTATCTCGACCTCGCCGAGGAGACCGGCGATCCCGAACACTTCGAGCGATGCCGACGGGCGGTCGACCGGATGGAGGCGCTGATCGACGACCTGCTCTTTCTCGCTCGGGAGGGCGAGAGCGTCGGCGAACCGGCGTCGGTGGCTCTCGACGAGGTCGCCGAGGCCGCCTGGTCGTTCGTCGAGGCTCCCGACGCGACGCTCGACGCCGACGAGGTGGCCGGGACGGAGCTCCTCGCGGACCGAAGCCGGCTCCAGCAGCTGTTCGAGAACCTGTTCCGCAACGCCGTGGAGCACGGCTCCACGAGCAGTCGGACGGGGTCCGACGACGCCGTCGAACACGGCCGCCCGAGCGTGGTCGTTCGGGTTCGACTCCTGGAGGACGGCTCCGGATTCCGCATCGAGGACGACGGCCGGGGCTTTCCGGAGGGGACGGCTCCGGAGTCGATCTTCGAGGAGGGCTATACGACGGACGGGAACGGCACCGGATTGGGACTCGCCATCGTCCGGCGGATCGCCGACGGGCACGACTGGCGGATCGCGGCGGGTGCAAGCGACGAAGGCGGTGCACGCTTCGACGTCACGGGCGTTTCGTTCGGCTCGGACGCCGACGGGAGCGAGTGCGGGAACGACCCGATCACGTGAACGGGTCGATCACGGGACCGATTCGATCACGTGAACGGGACGCCGACGGCATCGGTGACGCCCGCGAACGGTAGGACCGTCAGGACGAGAATGGCCGATCCCCACGCGATGAAGCCGATGATGCCGGCGTGGACCCACGAGGCGCCGTACCGCCAGCGGATCACCCAGACCCATGCGATCAGCGGAATGAACTCGCCGATCAGCGGGATCCACGAGAGGAACAGCTCCGAGAGCCCCCAGACGATGGCGCCGACGAGCGCCGTGAAGACGGCGTGTCCGTAGTCCTGCGTGTCGGTAACGACGCTCGCGGCGATGAAGATCGCGAGCCCCCCGACGAGCAGCCCAACCACGAACGTGACCAGCGAACCTATCACACTCATATCCACACGGTTCGTTGCCGGCCACTTCAGGATACCGCCGCGACCGTACCGGGTCCCGTCGGACGTCGCTTCGAAGCCCATCCCTTCGTCGTCCGTCCTCCCTCATGGGTCGCCACGTCGTCCGTCCCCCATCAGGGATCGCCACGTCGGCGTCCACCGTTCCGTCGTGGGTCCTCACGTCGGCGTCCGTCCTTCCTCGTCAGCCCAGTCGACGCCTCGAAACTCGAACCGTGCGCCGCCGGACCGACCCTCGGTTACGCGAACGTTCCATCCGTGATCGTCCGCGATCCGGTCGACGATGGAGAGGCCGAATCCCGTGCCTTGTGACGCAGTCGAAAACCCCGGATCGAAGACGTCTCCACGCTCCTCAACCGGTATCCCGGGTCCCTCATCCTCGAAGAAAAATCCGCCCCCGTCCTCGAGTCGTCCGATCGTGACGATCACGTCGGCACGGCTGGCGTCGTTACGCTCCCTTCCTTGCCGCCGCTCGTCGGTCAGCCCACGTTCGACCGCGTCGTCGGACCGCGTCCGACTGCTCGTGGAGCCGTGCTCCACGGCGTTGCGGATCAGGTTCTCGAACAGCTGCTGGAGCCGGCCCCGATCACCGAGCAGGACCTGATCGGTCTCGACGCGGAGGTCGACGCGGTCGACCTCGACCGTCTCCCGACAGGCGTCGATGACCGCCGACAACGCCACCGGCACCGGATCGCCGGTCGGCCGGCCGTCACGGGCGAGCATCAGGAGATCGTCGATCAGCGTTTCGATGCGGTCGAGTGCACGATCGGCGGCCGCGAGGTGGCCGACGTCGCCGTCCGTCCGCGCGAGATCGATCCGACCTCTCGCGACGTTGAGGGGGTTGCGAACGTCGTGGCTGACGACCCGCGAGAACTGCTCCAGCCGCTCGTTCTGTCGTGTCAGCGACTGTTTCCGCTCGACGGCGTCGAGCGCGGCGACGACGTTGCCGGCGAGGACCTCGCCGACCGTCAGGTCGTGGTCGTCGAACGCACCGACCCGGTGTGAACCGACGACGAGCACGCCGTGGTCCTCAAGCGGCAGGTTGAGCTGGCTCCGAATAGGGGTATCCGGGTTGTGGACGTCCGGATCGTCACGGACGTCGCCGATCGTCGAGGTTCGGCCACGCTCATAGGCTCGCCAGACGATGCTGTCGCCCGCACGATAGACCGGCGGTCCGTTCGAGAGGTTTTTCGCGGCCTCCGTCGACGCGGCCGGACGTAACACGGTTCCGTCCTCCTCCGCGAGATACACCGTCGTCGCCTCCAGCCCGAGTACGTCGTGGGCCGCCTCGGCGGCAATCTCGGCGACGGTAGTTCGGGATTCTGCGGTCAACAGGTCTCGCATCGCTCGATTAACCCGTTCGAGTTGTGTTTCACGCCGCCGACCTCGGGTGACGTCACGCGCCAACAGCAACGTCTCGCCCCGGGGGGGTCCGCCCGTTTCGTCCCCGTCGGTCGCAGCTGATCCCCCGCTTGCGATTGTGGAGGCAGCGTCCGGCTCGCTCGAATACCACGCGATCACGCGTCGCTCGCCGTCGGCCGTTCTGATCGGCGTCTCCACCGCCGTTCCGGTCGGTTCCTCGGTGGACGTTCCGGTCGGTTCCTCGGTGGACGTCTCGGCGGAAGCATCCTCCGAGACGTCGCCCTTCCGAAGGCGCGTTGGTACGTCGAGTCGATCGACTCCGTCAGGTGCCAATGCCGTCCAGACGGCGTCATCACCCAGAACGTCCGCCGCCGAGTGTCCCGTCACGGCCGCTGCCGCGTCGTTCCAGACCGTGACGGCGTCGGAATCGTCGACGCCGACGACCCAGATCCGCTCGTTCCGGAGGAGGGCGTCCTCAAGCACCGGCACGTCGCCGGCCTCGATCCGTCTTTCCCCCGTCCGATCGGTCATTACCGCCAATGTGGCCTTCTGATAGATGAACCTGTGGGCGAGCCTCCGACGAATCGATGACGGGTCGGCCGTGCCGTCCCGCTTGATCTCGGTCCACCCGACTCCGTCCCGTTCCGCTATCTCCGAGTTACTCCGCTCGGTTAGAGCGCCGACCGTACGTCGTCGGTGACGGCTTCAAGCGCCTCCTCCGCGGTCGAGACTCGGTCCGTCAGACTCAGAAAGCCGTGTGCCATCGCGGGATAGTGTCGGTGCGTCACGGGCGTCCCGTCTCGGTCCAGCCGCTCGGCGAGTTCCACTCCGTCGTCACGGAGCGGATCGAAGCCGGCGGTGATGACGGTCGTCGGCGGGAGATCGCCAAGTCCGTCGGCTCGGAGCGGGACCGCGAAGGGGTTGTACGCATCGATCGGGCTCCGGAGGTACCGTTGGAAGAACCACCGCATATCCGCCCGCGTGAGCAGCGGCCCGTCGGCGTTCTCGCGATACGATGCGGTCTCGAAGTCGTGACCGGCGATCGGATAGAGGAGGAACGCCCCCGCGAGATCCGGGCCGTCCAACTCCCGAGTACCGAGCGCGGCGGCGAACGCGAGCGTCCCGCCCGCGCTGGTGCCCGCGACGCCCAGCCGATCCGGATCCCCGCCGAATCTTGCCGCGACGTCGGCCACCCACTCGGCCGCCGCGATCGCCTCGTCGACGGCGACGGGGAACGGGTGTTCGGGAGCGAGCCGATAGTCGACCGAGACGACCACGGCGTCCGCCCGCGTCGCCAGCTTCCGACAGAGGCCGTCGATCGAGTCGAGCGTGCCGAGCGTCCAGCCGCCGCCGTGGAGATACACGAGCGTTCGGGTCAAGCTCGCGCCGTCGACGGCGCATTCCGGACGATAGACGCGGACGGGAACGTCCCCGTGTGGCCCGTCGAACCCGAGGTCCATGACGTCCGCGACCGAGGGGTCCGGCTCCCCGGAGAACACCTCGTCCTCCATCCGCCTGGCGGCCGTCACGGAGAGGTCGCTCCAGTCGGGAAGGCCCTTCGCCTCGAGCTCGTCGACGACGGTACGAAGCTCCGGATCGAGTTCGGACGCGCGCATGCCGGGGCGAGGCGGTGCTCCTTTATCAATCGGCCGCCTGATCTCGACGATGAGCGTCCGGCTGACCTACGAGAACGGCACGATCCGGATTGACGCCGGAGGTGGAGCTGACGGAGGCGGTGACGCCGAGACGTCGATTCCACCGCATCCGCCGCTTCCGGGCGTCGAGACGGACCCACGCTCGGGCGGCGGTCGGGCGCCGGCACACCGCTACGGGGAGATCAGCCGAGCGCTCACCGTGGCGGGCGTGGACGTCGAGGACCGCGTGCTCGATCTCCCGTCGCTTGACCTCTCGACCGACTACGACCTCCGGACGTATCAGCGCGAGGCGCTCGACGCCTGGCACGACGCCGGCAACCGCGGCGTGCTCGAACTGCCGACCGGTTCGGGTAAAACGGTGATCGCCATCCGGGCGATGGTCGATCTGGGGGTTCCGACGCTCGTCGTCGTTCCCACCATCGACCTGTTAGAACAGTGGATCCGCGAGCTGGAGACGGAGTTCGACGTGCCGATCGGGCGGTTCGGCGGCGGCGAACAGCGCCGGGAGCCGATCACCGTGTCGACGTACGACTCGGCGTATTTGAAGGCCGAGGACGTCGGCGATGCCTTCGGATTCGTCGTCTTCGACGAGGTCCACCACCTCGGCGGGGAGGGATACCGGGACGTCGCTCGGCTCCTCGCTGCCCCCGCCCGTCTCGGACTCACGGCGACGTTCGAGCGGCCGGACGGCGCCCACGAGGTCGTCGCGGAGCTGATCGGCGACCGCGTCCACGCGCTTGACGTCGACGACCTGGCCGGCAAACATCTCGCGCCGTACGACGTCCGCCGGATAGCGGTCGATCTGACGCCCGAGGAGCGCGAGCGCTACGACGCACAACAGTCGACGTTCGTCGAGTACGTCCGCGACGCGGGAATCACGTTCACGAGCGGGAGCGACTATCAGGAGCTCGTCAAGCGTTCGGGGAACGACCCGCGGGCACGGAAGGCGCTGCTCGCGAAATCCGCTGCCCGCGAGATCATGATGAATGCGGACCGAAAGCTGGAGCGACTGGCGTCGATCCTCGATCGCCACCGTGAGGATAGGATCATCGTCTTCACCGCACACACGGACCTCGTCTACCGGATCTCGAAACGATTTCTGCTGCCGGCGATCACCGCCGAGACGGGAGCGGCGGAGCGCCGTGAGGTGCTCGAACGGTTCCGTGACGGCACGTACGGTCGGGTGGTGGCGGCGAACGTCCTCGACGAGGGCGTCGACGTTCCGGACGCCAACGTCGCGGTCGTCCTCTCCGGATCGGGGAGCGAGCGGGAGTTCACCCAACGGCTCGGACGGGTCCTCCGTCCGAAATCTGACGGCGGACGTGCGGTGCTCTACGAGCTCGTGAGCGCCGAAACTGCGGAGGAGCGCGTCGCAAATCGACGGCGATAGCGGGGTCTCGAGCCGACGGCGATAACGGTGGAGTGATCGGAGATAGCTCCCGTACCGGATCTCGTTCACTCCGGCAGCAGGTCAAGGCGGAGCGTGCCGGCGGCATCGAACCGATCGAACGGGACGTCGAGGCCGACCTCGACTTCGGTCTCGTCCTCCGCGGAAACGGTCACCTCGGATCGCTCCTCGTACGCCTCGCCGTCGAGTTCGGCCTCGACGATGAACGTCCCGGCGCGTTCGCTCGGCGCGTCGTTGTGGATCGTCGCAACCACGAGCACGTTCCCGTCGTCGGCCTCGACGTGGTCCCACGCGCCGATCCGGAAGGTCGGCGGTGCGTCGTCGTCGTCCGTCGGATCGCGGCCGCTCGCGTCGGCCTCGCTCGGCGGATTCCGCGGACCGCTGGGGGCGGCGGCGTCGACGCAGCCGGCGAGAAGCCCGGTGGTCGCCGTCCCCGCCAGCGCGCCGATCAGTCGCCGTCGTCGCATGTTCCTCCGTAGGCCACCGCCGTGATTTAGGCGTTGTCCCTTCGGCCGTCTTCCGGACCGCACCGACAACCGATCCGAGCGCTTTAGCGTCCGTGTGCCCGATCCGTGGTCGTGCTCCGGAAGGATCTGCTTCGCGTGTCCCGAGCGGGGGGCGGCTATCGACCTCGCTTCACAGAGCGGGAGCACCGCCCGCTCGCGGCGCAGGTCCTCGGAACCGTCGCCGACCACGTCGGCGACCGTCGTGGCGATCTCGACGCCGCACTCGATGCAGTGGAGGCCGAAACGGACGACTTCAAGCTCGTCCGCGGACTCGCGGCGCTCGTCGAACGTGAGTGTACGTTCGAGGTTCGATCGCCGCTGCCGCCGCGTCGCGTGCGACGGGCGGCCTTCGAGGCGGCCGAGGCGGTCGGGGTCGCCTCCGAGGACGACCGGGAGACGGCGATCCGGCGTGCGGCCGACGGGCTCGGCGTCGGACCGAACGCGATCGAGGCGAGCCTCTACGCCGACCGCGACGTCAACGAAATCCTCGTCGACGCCGACGTCCGGTGGGACCCGGAGACGCTGTTGGCACGGTACGACCTCTCGCTGGCTCAGACCGCGCTGTTCGACGCGACCGAAGTTCGGGTTCGGTCGGCCGATCCGAAGACGCTCGTCTCCGCGGTCAAGCGGCTCCGATTGATGTACGAGATCGAACGCACACCCGAGGGTCGCGAGCTGATCGTGACCGGACCCGACGCGCTGTTCAGACGAACGAGACGGTACGGAACCGCGTTCGCTCGACTCCTCAGAACGGTCGCCGAAACCGCGGACTGGCGGCTCGTGGCGACGATCGACGATCGTGGACGGGAGCGAACCATGACGCTCTCGGACGACGACGTCTCGGTGCCGGGAGTCGAACCCCTCGTGGAGCCTTCCTTCGACAGCGGCGTGGAGGCCGACTTCGCGGGTCGGTTCCGGGGGCTCGACCTCGACTGGACGCTCGTTCGCGAACCCGAACCGCTGGAGACGGGCCACCGCGTGATGATCCCCGACTTCGCGTTCGAGTACGACCACGTCGACTTCCGGCTCTTCTTTGAAGTGATGGGCTTTTGGACGCCCGGGTACGTCGAAAAGAAGCTCGCCCAGCTCGCGGATCTCGAGGACGTCGACATGCTCGTGGCCGTCGACGAAAGCCTCGGCGTCGGCGAGGAGATCGCCGCCCGCGACCATCGCGTGGTCACCTACTCGGGAACCGTTCGGGTGAAGGACGTCGTGGACGTGCTCCGTGAGTACGAATCGGGTTTCGTCGCTGACGCCGCCGCCGACCTCCCGGACGAACTCGTTCCGGATGCCGACATCGTCGCCCTCGAGTCGCTCGCGGCCGAGCACGGCGTCGGCGTCGGAGCGCTCGCGGGCGTCCGGTTTCCCGAGCATGAAACCGTCGGCGGAACCCTCGTCCGTCCGGCGACGCTGGAGACGCTCGACGCCGATCTCGACGCCGGCATGGCCCTCGCCGCGGTCGAGGAGCGGCTGTCCGCACACGGACTCCACGAGACGAGCGCGGTTCTCTCGCGACTCGGCTACCGCATCGAGTGGGAGGGTCTCGGCGGCGGCACGCTCCGTGAGAAGGGCGAGTGAGCCTCCGGAGGATCCTCGTCTTCCGCCGGACGGGTCGAATGCCGTCCGAGATCCCAGCGAACCTTGCGAACGGCGAGCGATGTGAACGACGATCCGTGTGAACGGCGAGCCACGTCGGGAGCCGGCGCTGCTCGGCCGTGGGCCCGCCCCGCCCGCTCTACGGTTGCGTTTCGTGATGTGGGTCGGCAGCTACCTCCGGCTGAACGATCGGTACACGCTCTCCGGATCGGTCGAGAAGCCGGATATACTAACCGACATCCGTGACGGGCGAAAACGCCGAAATCGGCCATTTCATGCGTCTTAGACGCCGGATATCTTCGGATCAACCGACATCCTTTACTCCGATCGTTACAACGTTCAAACACGATGAACGAAACGACTCGGCGGACGTTTCTCGCGGGGACCACGGCCGCCGGCGTGGCCGCGTTAGCCGGCTGTGCGGACGACGACTTCGAGCCGACCTACGAGATATGGGCGGCCGACCAGGGGACGAACACGATCTACCTCCATCGGCCGACCGAGGACGGCGAGTTCGAGGTGGTCGACGAGATAGACACCGGCGCCGTCGACGGGGAGGTGCCGCACATGGTCGACTACAGCAGCGACTACGAGTACGCGGCGATCGCGTGTACCGCGGGTGCCCGGACGCTCGTCTACCGGACCGAGGACCGCGAGCTCGTCGCGAACCTCGAGACGGGTTCGGGAACGCATTTCGCCGGCTTCTCGCCGGACGACGAGTACATCCACGTCGACGTCATCGGCGAGGAGCGGATCGTCCGCGTCGACGCCGATCTCGAAAGCGAGGAGTTCGAGGAGGTCGCCGAGATCGACGTCCGTGAAAACGACGTGATCGCCGACGCGGGCATCGAGGACGGCGCGCCGATCTGCCACCAGTACGCACGGGACGGTCGGTCGCTGCACACGATCGGGCCGAGCTACCACGACGGCGCACTCGTGATCGTCGACCACGACGACTTCTCGGTCGACCGTGCATACCCCCACGAGGAGCTGCCGACGAACTGTGGGACGGTTTCACATCCGACCGACGAGAAGTTCTACCTCACGTCCGGACTCCCGTCGGATCCGGATGCGGATCCGGACGAAGACCCCGTTGCCGCGGAGGGCGTCGGCGACTTTTACGTCTACGACACGGCCGCCGACGAGGTGGCGACCGCGGGATCGACCGGCGGCATCGACGCACACGGCTTCTGGGTCACGCCGGACGGCGAGGAGCTGTGGGTGCTCAACCGCGAGACGAACGACGGGTTGGTCCTCGATCCGGACACCGACGAGGTGATCGACGAGATCGACGCCTTCGGGCCCGAACAGTCGGAGGACCCGGCGGAATCCGACGCGCCCGACATCATGTGGGCCTCGCCCGACGGCGAGTACATGTTCGTGACGCTCCGGGGGCCGAACCCCCTCTCCGGCGACCCACACGCCGCGACCGGGATCAATCCCGGGTTTGCCGTCTTCGACGTCGAGTCCCGCGAGCGCGTCGACGTCGTGCAGCCGGACGGTGAGAACCCCGACAGCGACTTCCACGGGATCGGCGTCCGTCCGCTGGAGGCGTTCGACGGGTTCACCTCGCCGCCGTACTAATCCACGGAAAGTCGTTTGAATCCCTGCCGGGTTCAGATCACGAGCAGCTCGTCGACGACGACGAGGAGCACGAAGCCGACGAGGAAGGCCGCGGTTGCGGCGTCGGCGTGGCCATGCCCGTGTGAGGTGGGGATCAGCTCGCGGAACACCACGGCGAGCATCGCGCCGGCGGCGAAGCCGGCCGCCAGCGGGAAGAGCCCCGTCGCCACGGAGACGACGAGGTAGCCGAACGTCGCGGCTGTCACCTGCGGCACCACGCCTGACAGCGCGGTGTAAAGCAGCACGCGCCCGTTGCTCATGCCCGTCTCACCCATCGGAACGGCGAAGGCGAACCCGTCGGGAACGTTCTGGAGGCCGATGACGACGGCGAGCAGGAGCGCAACCTCCTCCAGCCCCGACGCGAACGCGACGCCCATCGCCAGCCCCTCCGGTCCGTTATGGAGCGTGATCGCGCCGCCGATGAGCAGCGCCCGTCGGAACCGACTATCACGCTCGGCGTCCTCGTTCAGGGATCCGGTACCGTCAAAGCCCATCGACAGGGCGTCGGCGCGGGTCGCGCCACCCTCGGCGCGCCAGCCACGGTAGCGGGCGTGGAGGTGCGGGATGGCGCGATTGCCCGCGAGCAGCACGAACCCGCCGAGGAACACGCCGACGCTCACCGTTCCGAGACCGCCCTCCTCCATACCGGGGAGGATCAGGCCGAAGACGCTCGCCGCAACCATGATCCCGGCCGCGAGGCCGAGGGCCGCGTCGTAGGTTCGGTGGGTCACCCGTGTTTTAAAAAAGACCGGCAACGCTCCCAGCCCGGTCGCGAGCCCCGCCGCTCCCGTGATCGCGAGGACCGTCACGAGATCCGTCATGGGTCACGTTCACGGGGGCGGCGTATAAGCACACCCACCTTTCGTTATACACCCGGCTTTCGTTATACACCCACCTTTCGTTATACACCCGGCTTCTCCCGATTGATTTCGCGCGCGGGCGCGTACGTCGGCTTTATAATCCGGGGTCCATTAGGTTCGGTCAAGTTCTATGCCAGAGGAGAGTGAATACGGCGCGGGCCAGATCCAAGTTCTCGAGGGCCTGCAGGCCGTTCGTAAACGTCCGGCGATGTACATCGGATCCACGGACGATCGTGGGCTCCATCACCTCGTCTACGAGGTCGTCGACAACGCGATAGACGAGGCGCTCGCGGGTCACTGCGACGAGATAGAGGTACGGATCCACGAGGACGGGTCCGTGAGCGTCCGTGACGACGGACGGGGGATCCCGGTCGACACCCACGAGAAGTACGATCGGCCGGCACTCGAGGTCATCATGACGATCCTCCACGCCGGCGGCAAGTTCGACTCGAAGTCCTATCAGGTCTCGGGCGGGCTTCACGGCGTCGGCGTCAGCGTCGTTAACGCCCTCTCGGAACGACTGGAGGTCGAGGTCAAACGCGACGGTGGCGTCTTCCGCCATCGGTTCGCGCGCGGCGAGCCCGCCGAGGACGGCTTCGAGCGCGTTCGCGACATGGATCCGGGCGAGGAGACGGGCACCCACGTCCGCTTCTGGCCCGACGGCGAGATCTTCGAGACCGACGAGTTCTCCTTCTCCACGCTCGCCAACCGGCTCCGCGAGCTCGCCTTCCTCAACTCCGGCGTGGAGATCGTTCTCGCCGACGATCGGGACGGCGCAGTCGAGACGTTCCGTTATGACGGCGGCATCCGCGAGTTCGTCACCTATCTCAACGAGACGCGCTCGCCGATCCACGAGGAGGTCATCTACTTCGCCGACGAGGCGAACGACGTCCACGTCGAGGTCGCGATGCAGGCGACCGAGGAGTTGCAGGGCTCCGTCCACGCCTTCGCGAACAACATCAACACCCGCGAGGGAGGAACCCACCTCACCGGGTTTAAGACGGCGCTCACGCGGGTCATCAACGACTACGCGAACGAACACGATCTCATAAGCGACCTCGACGGCAATTTAAAGGGAGAGGACGTTCGCGAGGGGCTCACCGCCGTCATCTCCGTGAAACACCCCGACCCGCAGTTCGAGGGGCAGACGAAGACGAAGCTCGGCAACTCCGAGGTTCGCGGGATCGTCGAGTCCGCGACCCACGAGAAGCTCGGCACCTTCCTCGAGGAGAACCCTGACACGGCTCGGACGGTCGTTCATAAGGCCGCGGAAGCGGCCAGAGCACGGAAGGCCGCCAAGAAGGCCGAGGAGCTCACGCGCCGCAAGTCCGCGCTGGAATCGACGGCGCTGCCCGGCAAGCTCGCGGACTGTCAGACGCGGGATCCCGCCGAGGCGGAGCTGTTCGTGGTGGAGGGCGACAGCGCCGGCGGAAGCGCCAAACAGGGTCGAAATCGGGAGAATCAGGCGATCCTCCCGATCAAGGGGAAGATCCTCAACGTCGAGAAACACCGGCTCGATCGGATCCTCGAGAACAACGAGATCCGATCGCTGATCACGGCGATCGGCGCGGGCATCGGCGAGGAGTTCGACATCGAGGACGTCCGGTACCAGAAGATCATCCTGCTCGTTGACGCCGACGTCGACGGCGCGCACATCAGAACGCTGCTGTTGACGCTTCTCTACCGTCACATGAAACCCCTGATCGAGGCGGGCTACGTCTACGCTGCACAGCCGCCGCTTTACCGGATCCGAAAGGGATCCGAGACCTACGACGCGATGACCGAGGCGGATCGCGACCGCATCGTCGCGGAGCAGTGTGACGGGAGCCCCGACCAGGTACAGCGTTTTAAGGGACTCGGAGAGATGAACCCCGATCAGCTGTGGAACACGACGATGGACCCCGAAAACCGGATCCTAAAACGGATCACGATCGACGACGCCGCGGCCGCCGACCGAATGTTCAACGTGCTGATGGGTGATGCGGTCGAGCCGCGAAAGCAGTTCATCAAGGAGCACGCGACCGAGGCCGAGTGGGTGGACATCTGATGAGCTCCGAGACGCCCACACCCGGGCCGGACGACGTGCCCGCCGCCCGGATCAAGACGGCGCGCATCGAGGACGAGATGGAGCAGTCGTACATCGACTACGCGATGTCGGTGATCGCGGGCCGCGCGCTGCCTGACGTCCGCGACGGGCTGAAGCCGGTCCACCGGCGAATCCTCTACGCGATGAACGAGGCGGGCGTCACGGCCCGGTCGGCCCACCGAAAGTCCTCCTCCATCGTCGGCGAGACGATGGGTGATTACCACCCGCACGGCGACAGCGCGATCTACGACGCGCTCGCGCGGATGGCACAGGACTTCTCGCTGCGCTATCCTCTCGTCGACGGCCAAGGCAACTTCGGCTCCGTCGACGGCGACCCGCCGGCGGCGATGCGATACACGGAGGCGCGGATGTCGCCCATCGCCGAGGAGCTGTTGGCGGACATCGAGCGCGACACGGTCGACTTCCAGTCGAACTACGACGACCGGCTGGAGGAGCCCGAGGTGTTGCCCGCGGCGTTCCCGAACCTGCTGGTCAACGGCTCGTCGGGCATCGCCGTGGGAATGAGCACGAACGTCCCGCCGCACAACCTCGGCGAGGTCATCGACGCGACCGTCGAGCTGATCGGGAATCCGGACTGTGCGATCGCGGACCTGATGGAACACGTCAAGGGGCCCGACTTCCCCACCGGCGCCAACATCGTCGGTCGCAACGCCGTTCATAAGGCGTATAAGACCGGACGCGGCCGGGTACGCGTCCGTGCGGAGTTCGAGGTCGACGAGGAGGAAGGGCGGATCGTGATCACCGAGCTTCCCTTCCAGCAGAACAAGGCGCGGCTCGTCGAGCGGATCGCCGAGGACGTCAACGAGGGAGCGATCGAGGGCATTCGCGACCTCCGTGACGAGTCGGACCGTGACGGCATCCGGATCGTCGTCGAGCTGAAGCGGGACGCGATGGCGGAGGTCGTGAAAAACCAGCTGCTCGAGAGCCACCTCGAGCGCACGTTCGGCGTGATCAATCTCGCGCTGGTCGACGGCTCGCCGCAGGTGTTAGACCTCAAGGAGACGCTCGAACACTACGTCGAGCATCGCCGCGAGGTCGTCCGTCGGCGCTCGGAACACGAGCTCGCGGAGCGGGAGGATCGCGCACACATCCTGGAGGGGCGGTTGAAGGCGCTCGACAACGTCGACGACGTCGTCGAGACGATCCGCGACTCCGAGGATCGTGACGCCGCGCGGGCGGCGCTGGAGGCGACGTTCGACTTCTCGGAGGCGCAGGCGGAGCACATCGTTCGGATGCAACTCGGCTCGTTGACGTCGATGGAGACCGCCGAGATCGAATCGGAGTACGCGGACGTCGCGGACCGGATCGAACGCTTGGAGACGATCCTCGGCGACGGCGACGAGCTCGACGCGGTCATCGTCGAGGAACTGGAGGCGGTGAAAGACGAGTACGCCGACGAGCGACGGACGAGTTTCATCGAGGACACGGGGACGGTCACCCACGAGGACCTCATTCCCGAGGAGGAGTGCGTCGTCGTCATGAGCGAGGACGACTACATCAAGCGGATGCCCCTCGACGTCTTCCGCGCGCAGAACCGCGGCGGGAAAGGCATCATCGGGACCGACTTGAAGGACGGCGACCGGGTCTCCTCGGTGTTCCGGGCGAACTCCCACGACTACCTGCTCGTCTTCACGAACCAGGGCCAGATCTACCAGTTGAAAACCTACGAGATCCCCGAAATGTCCCGCACGGCGCGCGGGAAGTCGGCGGTCAACCTGCTGGATCTGGACGGCGGCGAGGAGATCGAGGCCGTGGTCAACGTCGACGACCTGGATGACGAGGAGTTCCTGACGATGGTCACCCGGGACGGATACATCAAACGGACCGCCGTCACGGCGTTCGAGAACATCCGGTCGACCGGCATTCGGGCGCTAACGCTCGGCGACGGCGACGAACTCGTCGACGTCGAGGTGACGGACGGGACGACGGACGTCGTCATCGGGACCCGTGACGGGATGGCGATCCGGTTCGACGAGTCGGAGGTTCGCGCGATGGGCCGGACGGCTCGCGGCGTCTACGGCATCGACCTCCGCGAGGGCGACGCCGTCGCGGGCGTCGCCGCGATCGACGAGGATCATCACAACTGGGTGTTGACCGTGACCGAGAACGGCTACGGGAAACGGTCGAATCTCGACGAGTATCGACCCCAGTCGCGAAACGGGAAGGGGTTGGTCGACATCAAGACGGGCGGCCGGAACGGATCGGTCGTCGCCGTCGAGGCGGTCACCTACGGCGACCATCTGCTCGCGATGAGTGCCGGCGGGCAGATCATGCGAACGCGCGTCGAGGAGATCTCGACGGTCGGCCGCAACACGATGGGCGTCATCGTGATGGACCTGGATCCGGACGACGAGGTCGCCTGCGTCGACATCGTTCCGGAAACCACGTATGCGGCCGAGACGGAGGGCGTCGAGACGGAGGGCGTCGAGACGGAGGGCGTCGAGGCGGACGACGTCGAGGCGGACGGCAACTGACGACGCGACCGGACGTCTCTCAGGAAAGTTACTTACCCTCCGCACGGAAATCGGGAGACGAGATGGATGATCACGAGCTACTCGACGAGGTCGTGTACGAGCCGGATCCCACGTTCGTCGAGTCGACGAACGTCGCCGCGTTCATGCGTGAGTACGACATCGGGAGCTATGAGGAGTTGATCACGCGGACGACCGAGCAGGTGGAGGGCGAACCCGCCTCGGGCGTCGACTGGTTCTGGGACGAGATCATCGACTACCTCGGGATCGACTTCTACACTGACTACGACGTCGTCCGCGACGACGCCGAGGGACCGCAGTTTTCCGACTGGTATCCGGGTGGCGAGATCAACGTCGCACACAACGTCGTCGACCGCCACGCCGCGGTCGACTCGCCGAATCGGAACCGGGTCGCGTTGATCTGGGAGGGCGAACCCGGCGACGTCCGGGAGTTGACCTATCACGAGTTACACCGCGAGAGCAATCGCGTGGCGAACTACCTCGAATCGGCCGGGATCGAGACGGGCGACACCGTCGGGCTCTACATGCCGATGGTGCCGGAGGTCGTCTCGATCCTCTACGGCTGTCTGAAGGTCGGCGCCATCGCCGTCCCGATATTTTCCGGATTCGGGAGGGAGGCGACCGCGACCCGCATCGTCGACGCCGAGCCCGCGGTGCTTTTCACCGGCGACGGGTTCTACCGCCGCGGCGACGAGGTTCGACTCAAGGCGGACGCGGACGCCGCCATCGAGGAGGCGGGTCACGTCGAACGCGTCGTCGTCTACGACAGGCTCGGTGCGACGCCGGCGTCCGATCCGGATCCCGACGAGGCGGTCCCGTGGAACGGGGATCGCGACGCGACCTACGCCGCGGCGGTGGGGTCACAGTCGGCGGATTACGAGACGAAGCGGCTCCCCTCCGATCAGGAGTCCATGCTGCTGTACTCCTCGGGGACGACGGGGACGCCGAAGGGGATCGTCCACACCCACGCCGGCGTCCAGACCCAGTGTGCAAAGGAGATCCACTTCGGCTTCGATGCGAAGCCGCACGACCGGTTCTTCTGGGTCTCCGACATCGGCTGGATGATGGGGCCGTGGACGCTCATCGGCAACCACACCTTCGGGAACACCGTCTTCATGTACGAGGGTGCGCCGGACCATCCGGAGCCGGACCGCTTCTGGGAGATGATCGATCGCCACAAGCTCTCCGTGTTCGGCATCTCGCCGACGGCGATCCGGGCGCTTCGCAAGCATGGCGACGAGTGGGTCGAGGGCCACGATCTGTCCAGTCTCCGGCTGCTCGGATCGACCGGAGAGCCGTGGGATCCCGAGTCGTGGCTCTGGTTTCACGAGGAGGTTGGCCGCGGCGAGGCGCCGATCATCAACATCTCCGGCGGCACCGAGATCTGCGGCTGCTTCCTCATGCCGTTGCCGACCCAACCCCTGAAACCCTGTACGCTCGGCGGCCCGGGGCTCGGCATGGCCATCGACGTCGTCGATGCCGAGGGGAACTCGGTGCGCGAGGACAACGAGCGCGGCTTTCTCGTTGCCCGCGACTCCTGTCCCTCGATGACGAAGAGTCTCTGGTCCGGCGACGAACGGTATCTCGCGGAGTACTGGTCGCACTTCGAGGGTCTCTGGGATCACGGTGACTTCGCTCAGAAGGACGAGGACGGCTTCTGGTTCCTCCACGGACGCGCCGACGACGCGCTGAACGTCGCCGGGCGGAAGGTCGGCCCCGCCGAGATAGAGGGCGTGTTGATCGACCACGACGCCGTCAACCAGGCGGCCACGGTCGGCGTCCCCGACGACACCACGGGTACCGCCGTCGTCGCCTACGTCGTCCTGGAGCCCGATTTCGAGCCGTCCGATGCGCTCCGCGAGGAGCTTCGGACGCTCGTCGGCGAGGAGCACGGGAAGCCGTTCCGCCCGCGCGAACTCCTCTTCGTCGACGCCTTCCCGAAGACGCAGTCCGGCAAGATCATCCGCCGTGCCATCGAGGCCGTCTACAGTGGCGAAGATCCCGGCGACCTCTCCTCGATGGAGAACCCGGAGGCGTTGGAGGGGCTGAAGGACCCCTCCTGAGCCGGCGTCCGGAGGCCTCGCCTCCCGCGCCGTACCGGAGATCGGCTCAGATCGATCCGGCAAGCCGCCCCGCGACGGCGACGCAGCCGGCTCCGACGATGCCGAGCACGCCGAGTCCGACGAACGCGACCGTGTACTGGCCGGTCAGATCAAAGAGGTAGCCGGCGGCCGGCGGCGCCAGCAGTCCGCTCACCGCGAACGAAAGCGACAGCACGCCGAACAGCGTGTTGAGGTGTTCGTCCCCGAAGAGGTCGGCGGTTTGGGGGCCGAGCAGGCCGCCACAGCCGCCGTAGCCGATCCCGAAAATGACGGCGACAGTGAGCAGGACGGAGGCGCTCGGCGCCCCCGCGATGCCGACCACCGCCGCCCCCATCACCGCCGCACAGCCGACGAAGGTCCACGTCCGCCCGACCCTGTCCGCGAAGGCGCCGATCCCGAGCCGACAGACCGTCGTCGTGACGCCGATCGTGGTGATCGTGAGGACGCCGACGGAGCGGCCGATCCCCGCCTCCGACGCGTGAACGACGACGTGGCTCATCACCGCGAACATCGGCGCGAAGACGAACACCCAGCCGACGAACACCGTCACGAAGGGGACGGAGAACGCGATCGCACGGAGGGACGGGCCGTCGTCGATCGTCCCGTCGTCGGTCGTCCCGCCGGTGTTCGAGTCGTCCGCACCCGTCCCCTCCCCGACGGCGTCCTCGCCGAACTCCACGGAGCGATCCGCACCCACGTCGGAGGGGTCGTCGACGAAAAGCAACGCGACGACCGCCGAGAGCAGGGCGGCGGTCCCCGCGACCGCGAGCATCGCCTCACGCCAGCCGACGGTGCCGATCAGGTAGTCCGCCCCCGGCGGGACGACGACGAGTCCGACGCCGAGTCCGGCGGATGCGATCCCGGCGGCGGTCCCCCGTCGCCGCCGAAACCAGTACGGAACGGTTGCGTACCCGACCACGTAGAGGCCGGCCATCCCGAGGGCGGCGACGACGCCGAACGCGACGAGCAGCTCGACGAACGAGCGTGCCAACGCGGTCCAGGCCAGTCCGACGGTCAACACGAGCCCGGACGCGGCGGCGACTCGTCTGGCACCGACGCGGTCGACCGCTCGGCCAGCCGCCACGCTTCCAACGTAGATCAGAGCGGTCTGGAGCCCGAACGTCGCCGCGAGGACGGCGCGGGTCGCCGCGAACTCGTCGATGAAGGCGTCATAAAAGACCCCGAAGGCGTACGTCGTCCCGAACACCGCCATCGACGCCAACAGACACGCGAACGCGATCACCCAGCCGTAGTAGATCCGATCGGCGAGCGCTCGGCGCAATCCCATCGTCTCACTCGGAGACGGCCGGGGGGCCTATCCGTTGGGGTTCCGGAACGTGTGTCGGACCGCCCTCGTCCGGGTCTTCGACGACCGCAAGATCCCCCAGGAAGTTACGGCCGGAGCCGTTCCCGTCACCGACGTCCCGAGGGGCCAACACGACGGTCCCGCCGACGGACAGCGGCGCGACGACTCCCGCGGCGACCGCTCCCGGATCCGTAAGCGTCGTCCGAAGCACCACTCGCGAGTCGGCGGCGAGGTCGTGTTTCCCGGCGACCCGTTCGGCCGTGGCCAACACCGCGGCATGCGTATGCGTGATCTCGACGCGCTCCTCGGTCTCGTCACGCTCGTGAACGAGAAGCGGGTCGCTCGGTCCCACGTTCGAGGGTGGCGTGCCCGGATTCTCGCTCCACAGCTCCTGTTCCCAGTGAGTCGTCTCCGGCCGATCGGGCGGCCCGCCGTAGGCGACGAGTTTCGTCCCCGGTTCGACCGCCATGCCCGCCTCGTCCGCCACCGGGACGACGACGACCCGGTCGCCGGCATCGACTCCGCGGGTCGGATCGAATCGCACGCGGGTGCCGAGCCGAGCCGCACCGAGGAAGGCGAGGATCGTGTGAAAGCCCGGAACGGGCGCGATGGCCACCGTCGATCCCTCACGCGCCCCGAGGTATCGGAGCACGTTTGCCGCCTTATAGGCGTTCGTGATCAGGTCGTGATACGTCCGCTCGCTTCCCCCGGCGGTCACGAGCGCGGGTGCACGGCTCCGTCGGTCGCGCGCCAACAGGTCGCCGACGACGTCCATGTTGATCCCTCGGGTCGAACGAGGCTTAAAAAGCACGACCTCCCTTCCCGAGGACGCGGGAACGACGACGACGGCGGCATGGCCGGCAACGGGGAGCTTCAGGGGGCGCCCGCGATCACCATCCGCGAGTCGTCGGCCCCGAACGAGAGCGTGCGGGTGCTTTCCGGATCCACTCGAACCGCGTCGCCCGCATCAAGCGCGAGGGCGTCCCCGTCGACGACCAGGGTTGCCTCCCCCGCAAGCAGGAGATAGATCTCCTCCTGGCCGTCCTCCCCGTGGTCGTGTTCGAGGCCGTCCCAGCCGTCGTCCGCCTCGACGACCGTGATTCCGAGCTCCGTACAACCCAGAGCGTCACGGAGGAAGTACATTCCCGGTGCGCGCGGCTCCACGTCGTCATAGCTGGTGTGGTCGTACGCCATGTTCGAACCGTCGACCACGAGCACATAAAAGCGACGACGGGATCGGGGGATCGGAAGGCAGCGACAGGGACGAGGGATCGGAAGGGCGGCGTCAGCGCAGGGAACTGATCAGAATGAGCTCTTCAGCTTCTCGAAGAAGCCGCCGCCGACGTCGATCTCCTCGCCGCCGGCCTCCGCGAACGCCTCCAACGCCTCGCGTTGCTCGTCGTTCAGGCTCTCGGGCACGACGACGGCGACCTGAACGTAGAGGTCGCCGCGACCGCGACGACGGAGCCGCGGCATTCCCTTCCCTTTTAACCGGAACGTCTCGCCGCTCTGGGTGCCGGCGGGGACGTCCATCTCGACGGTGCCGTCGACGGTCTCGACCTCTATCGTGTCGCCGAAGACGGCCTGTGGGAACGAGACCGCCTCGGTGACGCGGAGGTCGTCGCCGTCGCGTTCGTACCGGTCCCCGACGTCGACGTCGACCTCGATCAACAGGTCGCCGTTCGGTCCGCCGTTCTCGCCGGGCGCACCCTCCCGCTCCATTCGGAGGCTCTGGCCCGACCGGATTCCGGCGGGGATCTCGACGGACAGCGTTGCCTCCTCGCGGGTGATCCCGTCGCCGCCACAGTCCGCACAGTCCTCGCTATAGATCTCGCCGGCACCCTCACACCGTGGACACGTCGAGGTCTGTTGAACGCGCCCGAGCGGCGTCTGCTGGACCTGTCGAACCTGTCCCTGCCCGTTACACTGCGGGCAGGTTCGAACGTCGGCGTCCGGAGGATGACCCGTCCCGTCACACGTGTCACAGCTCGTGGGACGAGTCAGCGTCACCTCCTTCGTCGTGCCCTCGAATGCGTCCTCCAGGTCGATGGTCAGCCCCGTCCTGAGGTCACGGCCCTGCCGTGGACGGTCGTCCCGACCGCCGGGGCCGCCCCCGCCGCCGAAGAACTGGTTGAAGATGTCCTCGAAGCCGCCGGCTCCGCCGGCCCCGCCGAACGGACCGCCCGCCCCGCCGGGACCCCCGCCGGTCGCGCCGCGCTTATCCGCCTCGGTGAACCGATCGTGTCCGAGCTGGTCGTACTGGCGGCGCTTCTCCTCGTCCGTGAGGACCTCCTTGGCCTTCTGGATCCGCTTGAACTTCTCCTCGGCGTCGTCGGCGTCGCTGACGTCGGGGTGATACTTCGCGGCCTTCCTTCGGTACGCCTGCTTGATCTCCTCCTCGCTGGCGTCACGTGACACGCCGAGTGCGTCGTAGAAGTCCTCGCTCATTTGTCGTGGTCGTTGAGTGCTCGTTTCACGTCCGCCCGGTTAAATTGCCCGTCCGAGCCTTGGCGTCGGGATCGGTGACCGATTCGGCCTACTCCCTCTCGTCGCCGTCGTCCTCGACGTCCTCGAAGTCGGCGTCGACGTACTCCTCGTCGGTCTCGCCATCCGCACCGGCGCCGCCGGGCCCCGCCCCTCCGGGACCGCCCATGCCGCCGGGTCCGGCGCCGCCCATGCCGCCGGGGCCGGCACCGCCCGCGCCGCCCGGACCGGCCTGTGCTGCCTGCTCCTGGTACATCTGTTTGCCGATCTCCTGGAGCTGTTCGGTGAGCGCCTCCGTCGCGTCCTGGATCGCCTCGGTCTCGGCGTCCTCGTCCTCCAGCACCTCCTCGACGTCCTCGATCGCGTCCTCAATGTCGGCGGCGAGGTCGTCGTCGACGTTCTCCTCGTTTTCCTTCAGCAGCTTCTCCGCGCGCTGGATCGTCGTCTCGGCCTCGTTGCGCGCCTCGATCCGTTCGCGACGGGCCTCGTCCTCCTCGGCGTGTTTCTCGGCCTCCTCCTGCATCTGTTCGATCTCGTCGTCGGAGAGTCCGACGCCGCCCTCGATCGTGATCGACTCGGCGTTACCGGAGCCCTGGTCTTCGGCCTCGACGTTGACGATCCCGTTCTCGTCGATGTTAAAGGAGACCTCGATCTGTGGAGTTCCGGCGGGCGCCGGCGGAATGCCGGTCAGTTGGAAGGCGCCCAGCAACTCGTTCTTTTCGGCGATCTCGCGTTCGCCTTGGAAGACGCGGACGTTGACGGAGGTCTGATTGTCCGCGGCGGTCGTAAACACCTTCGACTCCTCGGTCGGGATCGTCGTGTTCTTTTCGATGAGCCGCTCGAAGAGGCCGCCTTTCACCTCGATGCCGAGCGAGAGCGGCGTGACGTCGAGCAGGACGATGTCGTCGACGTCGCCCGAGAGCACGCCACCCTGAACGGCCGCGCCGAGCGCGACCGCCTCGTCCGGGTTCACGTTCTTTTTCGGCTCCTTGTCGACCAACTCCTCGACCTTCTCCTGGACCTGCGGCATCCGCGTGGAGCCGCCGACGAGAATGACCTCGTCGATGTCCGACTTCGAGTACCCGGCGTCGGAGAGCGCCTGCTCGGTCGGAGCGACGGTCCGTTCGAGGAGGTCGGAAGTCAGGTTCTCGAAGGTCGCCCGCGTGATCGATCGTTCGAGGTGGACCGGACCGCTGTCGGTCGCGGTGATGAACGGGAGGTTGACCGTCGTCTCCTTTTTGTTCGACAGCTCGATCTTCGCCTCCTCGGCGGCGTCCTTCAGCCGCTGAAGCGCCTGTCTATCCTCCCGGAGGTCGATGCCGTGATTGTTCTTGAACTCCTGGGCGAGGTGGTCGATGACCGCTTCGTCCCAGTCGTCGCCGCCGAGATCGTTGTCCCCGTTCGTGGCGACGACCTCGTAGACGCCGCCGCCGAGGTCGAGCACGGAGACGTCGAAGGTGCCGCCGCCGAGGTCGTACACGAGCACGGTCTGATCGGAGTCGTCGTCGAGTCCGTACGCCATGGAGGCCGCCGTCGGCTCGTTGACGATACGCTCGACCTCGAAGCCGGCGATCTCGCCCGCGTCCTTGGTCGCCTGCCGCTGCTTGTCGTTGAAGTACGCGGGGACCGTGATGACCGCCTTCTCGACGTCGTCGCCGAGGTATTCCTCGGCGTCGCGTTTGATCTTCTGGAGGATCATCGCCGAGATCTGTTCCGGCGTGTACTCCTCGTCGCCGACGTCGACGGTGTAGTCGTCCTCCCCCATGTGCCGCTTGATCGACTGGATCGTGCGGTCCGGGTTCTGGACGGCCTGGTTCTTCGCCGGCTTCCCGACGAGCCGCTCGCCGTCGTCCGAAAAGGCGACGACGGAGGGCGTCGTCCGATCACCCTCCGCGTTCGCGATGATCTCGGGCTCGTCGCCCTCCATCACGGCGAACGCCGAGTTCGTGGTACCGAGGTCGATACCGAGGATCTTGTTGCTCGCCATCTTGCGAGAACATACCGGCTTGCGTCGGTTAAAGGTTACTAGATACGCCGATACCGCCGATACGGACACCTCGCTTTCGTCCTGCGGTTTTGTCTATCCGAATATCCTTCTCGGCGGTGTCTTTATATCGATCCGCTAACTCAGTCGACGGTGACCGTGCTCGATCCGGGCGGACCGTCCGTGGCGATCAGATCTCCGAAACGAGATCTTCGAGCGCAGCCTCCGGATCGTCGGCCTTCGCGACGCCGGACGCGAGAAGGATTCCGCTGGCACCGAGATCCGCGGCCGCGGCGACGTCCTCGCCGGTCGAGACGCCGGCACCACAGAACACGTCGACGTCCGCGTCGACCGCTGCGGCGGCGGCGACGGCGTCCTCGACGATCCCGGGATCGGCGGTGGAGACGGAGACGTCCCCGCCGATGAGCTCCGGCGGCTCGACGGCGACCGCGTCGGGGCCCAGCGCCGCCGCCGAACCGGTCTGGGCCGGATTGTTCGCACAGACGATCGTCTCCAGACCGGCCCGCTCCGCGGCGTCCAGGGAGCCATCGATGTCCGCAAGCTTCAGGCGCTTTTCGGAGTGGTTGATGAGCGTTCCCTCGGCCCCGTTGTCGGCCACGGCCTCGGCGAGCGTCGAACCCGTATGCGAGCCGTGTGTGTTCGGCGAGACGTGCTGGGCCCACGTCTCGACGTCCGTCTCCACGACCCGCGCGAGGTCGGCCGCCTGCGGTGCCACCGCGATCCGGACGCCGGACGCATCGGCCACGTCGCGTGCGGCGGTTGCGACCTCGATCGGATCACACGGGTACGCCTTCAGGTTCACCAGAATGAACATGGTAATACTCCCGAGCCGCGAGCGCAAATAAGTTCATACTCCGGCGAGAGCTCATACGCCGGCGACTCCAAGCACCTGGTTCATTCTTATAAGTGGCATGTTCACGAGGGACAGGGTTTATCATTCACCGGAGGGGTAGTTCCATATACCCACCGGGAGTGGGTGGAGTACGACGAATGTCGCTGATCGAGCTCATTGCCGGCGTTGAAGCCCATGAGGCCACGTTAACGGTATTCAACGCCCAACCAAAGGTTACCGAGGATCTGAGGGAGCACTTCACCGACAGAAACGTCCGCATCGTCGCGGCCGAAACTCGAGAAGCCCCCGATGAATTCGCCGTTCTCGCCCGTAACGACGAGTTCGTCACCGCGGTTACCGTCGACGAACTTCTCCCACACCGAGCCGCCGACGAACCACAAGACGTCGACGAGTCATCCGATGCCGAGGAGTCGGACGGTTCGGCGGCTCGAACGGGACGACCGCTGCTCGACCATCTGGACGAGACGATGTTCACGTCCTACTCGAAGGCCCAAATGGTCGCCGCATCCCGCGAGATCGAGGACCGTGCGTGGCGGGTCGGCCGCGGTGAACTCCACGCCGGCTTCCAGACCCTCGACGTGTTGACCGGCGAAACCAACACGTACGATCGGCTCGGCGAGAAGCCCGAGCTTGACGTGCACGCCTACGCCGTCGCCGAGGGCGACGCGCCGACGCCGGAACACTTCACCGTCCACATCGAACGAACCCCGGAGATACGGGAGACCTGGTTCGTCGCGTTCGACGGCGGCGGGCTGGACGAGGCCAAATGTGCCCTCCTCGCCGAGGAGCGCGAACCCGGCCGTTTCTACGGGTTCTGGAGCTACGATCCCACAACCGTCGATTACATGATCGACTATCTCACCGAACGATACGGATCGCCGGAGACGACCGACGGTGACGGTGCGGTCGTGTGACTTCCGTGGCCATCAACTGCAGATCGACGCTCAATCCTTCCGCTTGACGACGTCGCCGAGGGTCATCGTTCCGGCATCGCCCGAATCCCAGTCGGCATCCACCTCTCCGCCCTCGACCAGCGTGATGTCGAGCGCGCGTTCGAGCTTCTTCTGGACGTCGTCGCTCGGGAGCACGCCGCCGCGTTCGAGCTTCCGGATGAGGCTCGCCTTTTCGTTGAGCTGGTTCGCGAGGTCCTCCTGGCTCAGACCTCGCGATTCACGCGCGTTCCGTATCCGGTCGTCGTAGTCGGCCGCGATCTCGTCCATGTCGTCGAACATGTCTCGACGACGTTGGGTCGATCCGCCGGACGAGCTGCCGCCCGACGATCCGGACGACCCCGAGGACGTCTTGCCTGAACTCGACGTCGTCGAGTACTTGCTCCCGCCGGACGATCCCGTGTCCTGGCGGACCTCGGTGCCGAAGTCCGTACAGGAGCTGCAGAGCTCCAGTTCGGCACCCTCGACCTTCGTGGTC
>LKMJ01000405.1_pt1 | contig 32479 bp, 28 predicted proteins | sample 643391 | NCBI WGS metagenome assembly LKMJ01 (sample SAMN04112250, study PRJNA286221) | soda lake metagenome | biome: soda lake; feature: Kulunda Steppe; material: water; isolation source: sample PL-Br10 brine of Picturesque Lake | place: Russia: Kulunda steppe | collected 2010-07 | reverse complement strand
GGCGTCATCTATCAAGACCCCGACAGCGTTCCCTACGAACAACGCGAAGGCCTCACCGAGAATATGGCCGACATCCCAGACGGCGCACCCGAAGACGCCATGGACCTCGTCCGCGAATTCTACTGAACGGATTTATTTTTCACTGCTTTGCAGCCCTCAAAGCGAGGCATATAACTGGGTGGGCATTCAACAGGCGAGCAAATGGCCAAGGATGTTAAACCCACGCGGAAGAATCTGATGCAGATTGAAGACCGGATTGAACTTTCCGAGCGTGGACACGATACGCTGGAAAAAAAGCGAGACGGCCTCATTATGGAGTTTATGGAGATTCTGGACCAGGCACAGGACGTCCGCTCGGAGATGGAAGCCGACTACGATGACGCACAGCGTGCCATCGACATGGCTCGTGCGATGGAGGGTGATGTGGCAGTTCGTGGAGCGGCATCCGCACTCAAAGAACACCCGGAGATTACGACACAATCCAAAAACATCATGGGAGTCGTAGTGCCACAAATTGAATCCACGAAAGTTCGAAAAAATCTCGAAGAGCGTGGATACGGGGTTCTCGGGACGAGCGCCCGCATAGATGAAGCCGCAGAAGCATACGAGGAACTGCTCGAAAGTATCATCCTTGCGGCAGAGGTCGAAACGGCGATGAAAAAGATGCTTGAAGAGATTGAAACGACCAAGCGCCGTGTCAATGCTCTGGAGTTCAAACTGCTGCCTGAGCTCAGAGAGGCACAGGAGTATATCGAACAGAAGCTAGAGGAACAAGAACGCGAGGAAATCTTCCGTCTGAAGAAAATTAAAGCGAAAAAGGAAGCGGAAGCCAAAGCGGAACGAGTAGAAGAGGAGGAAGCGGAAAAAGCAGAAGTTCCAGCCTAAAAGGAGCTAACTGACTGCGGACTGACCATTTTCATGCAGTTCGGTATTGCAATAGGGCCACAATACCGGACAGTATATATGAGCATAGAGTGTTTACTGTAAATCGATGAGTAATCCAGAAGACGAGCGAGAGCGGATTCGACAGCAGAAAAAAGAGGAGTTACTGCAAGGAACGCAAGCATCTACGAACGGTCAAGAAGCACCGTCAGAGCCGATACAGCTGACCGACGAAACACACTTTGCGGATGTCATCGGAAAATACGATGTCGTACTTGTCGACTGCTATGCAGATTGGTGTGGTCCATGCAAGATGATGGACCCGATCGTAAAGGAGTTGGCAAGCACGATGGATGCAGCAGTAGCAAAGCTCGATGTTGATGCAAATCAGGCGCTAGCCGGACAGCTGGGTGCACGTAGTATTCCAACATTTATTATCTACGCAAACGGGGAGCCTGTGCAACGAATGGTTGGGGCACAGGACAGGGCGGCGCTTCAAACTGCAATCCAGTCCGCAGGCTCTTAAGCACCCTGGAAGCCGGCACGATAGACATAACTGTTAAGCTATTGGCCCAAATTGTTGAGGTAATGAGGCGACGGGCACTACTGGCGACGGTTGGGGGAGCGATACCGGTCTCGATTGCAGGGTGTCTTGGAGATGACGACGAAAACGGGGAGCAACAGGCTGACGATGGGGCGGATGATGACGATGAAGACGCAGACGAGAATGGGGACGAACCAGAAGCTGAAACAGACGATGATGAAGACGACGGCGATGACCAGGAAAGCGAAGAAGAAGACGAACCAGAAGAGGAAGAAGAAGAACCCGCTGAGCTCGACATTGACGAAGAGATCAGTGTCACCGCTGATTCGCTCGACCCCTCGCTTACAATAGTAGAGCGAGGCGCTGTCGTTGGATGGACAACCGGGGAGGGCACACATCCAATTTCGTTTTATCACCAGGATAACGGGACTCAGACGAGGGTCCCGGTCGAAACCGAGCCGGTTGATGACGTAGTGACTGAAGAAGAGCCGCTAACAGTCGAGCTTACACAGGAAGGGGTATACGACTACTATCACAGCGACTCCGAAGAAGATGGAGTTGTGGGCTCGATAGTCGTCGGTGCCGTTTCGGATGTCACACAGCCCGGATTATCGATCCCTACGGCTGACATACCGGATGCAGCCCGGGCAGAGTTACAATCGCTCAACGAAGCAGCTGCAACCGAACTTGATATCGAACTCGAAGAGCCCCCTCAAAGCGAAGGCGATGTTGAACTGACTGCAGGACGGTTTGAGCCTTCCATGTTACGAATTGACTCAGGTGGAACCATCAGCTGGTCAGCAACGGATGACGAGTACGAGGTTGCATTCTATCATGAGGATATTCCAGTGGTCATTGAGTCTGAAGACCAAGGCAACGGGGGCGAGGATGAGGATACCAACGATGAGACTGAAACGGAACCAAGACAGCACCGGGTTCCTGACGGTGTAGAACCATTTCAGTCGACTCTCTCTGCGGGTGAGCAAGCTTCGTTTGAATTCGAAACAGATGGAATCTACGATTATTACTGTCAAGAAACGGAATCAGAGGGGATGGTCGGCACGCTTATTGTCGGTCAAATAAGCAACCAAGAGCAACCAGGATTACACCCTCCTGACGAGACAATCCCCGAGGCCGCATCCGAGGAACTCAACACACTCAACCAGCGGACACAGGTCAGGTTGACTGTCGATGAAGTAAATGCCGTTATCACCGAGCTCAACCATCAGGAGGAGCAATCAATCAGTGTGCTCAATTCATATATCGAAGGCGATGATACTGTTTCGTATATTGCTCCGGTAGAAGCAGAGACAGCAGAGGAAGCAGGTGAAGAGGCAGACCGGGTTCGAACCGTCCGAGACGACACTCACGACCGTATTTTACACGTCGTCCCGCAGGAAGCGAACAGACAACTACCCATTCCACCGATATTTAGCGCGGACGATATCGAAACACCTGACGACGCCCGTGAGGAAGCCGACCGACTTGAGGACGAAGAAGCTTCAGAAGTGTATGGTGAAGCGCCTGAAAGGCTCCGGGAAGCGGCCGATTTCACTGATGCACTAGACCAGCAGTTGACGGAGTTGGCAGCGGAACTCGACTCCGTTGCCGAATGACTGATAGTGATTGTTGTGACTCTTTACCGGCGGGGAGTCACAATTCATGAACTACGGCCTCCAGAGAATTCCCTTCCGTGATATAAGCACGAAAACAATCACAATAATCAGTATGATAGAAGTCGCTGTTACTGCTCGTAAGAGAGATTCGTCACAACACTTCGAGTCCCTGTGCGGGATACGCGACGACATAATCAACGCCAGCGTCGCGAAGGGAATCTACTTGCTGTGAGACCACGTCTGGGGTTCCGGTGAGGCCATAGGCCCGACAAGCAGCCACCAGCGTCCGACGTGGGTCACCGGAAATACTGCTACCGAGAGAAGCGTCGTTCGGAAGCTTGCGGCGGACTGTATTTCGTCTTCCAGCGTATGCCCCAAGCTCGTCGAGAATAGTATCCGTATCTTCCGAGAGGACGGTCGGTGCGTAGACTGCTATGTCGCCATCATAGCCGGCCTTTCGAAGTGCACGAACCTCGTTTTTGGTCGACTGCGAGAGTAACTCCAACTGAGTACCACCGATAGCCAGTGCAATCCGTTCGATACCTTCCGTTCCAACCCAGGGGTCAGTACTTGACTGTGCGCTCGTTTTCAACCGGGGAGTAATTGCGCGCTGTTGTTCCTCTGCTGTTAGATATGCGGCGTTGCCAGCCACAAAAACAGGGGAGATATCCGCTGGTATCGATTGGGTGAGTTCGTCGTTACCGAGTGGGTCAAACCCATCAGCGCGGATGGGTATTGAAAGTCTCACATTGACCGATTCTGTGAGTTCACGCAGCTGGTCGTACTCCGGGACGTGCTCGTTCCCCTCGTAATCAATCACCACCGTATCGACGTCGAGCGAATGGGCCTCCTCGATAGCAACTTCCGTCGGCTTGAGCGCCACCCCGTCGAACCCGACTGTGGAGAAAAGGCTCCCCGTCACAGCAGTCATTTGTGTATTACAGACTGGGAGATGAAGGCGCTAAAACGCTGTCGTTTCGTTCACTTATCAAACTGGGAATTCCGCATCTGGCTCGACTTCAGCATCGACTTCGGGCGGTGGTGTCCAGTCCGTCACCAGTTCAAGAAACTGCACGAGTATCCGTGCCGTTGCCCCCCAGACAGTATAATCATCAACGTAGAAGTAATGTAGTCGGATATCACCGTAGTATGGATGGTCTCGTCGTTCGCTGTGATAGTTCTCCAGGTCAGTAAGCTCGGCGACAGCCAACACTGCCACTTCTGCTACTTCACCGTTCCGAGGGCTGTATTGTGTATCTGGTATCGTTCCAACGAACGGCCGGACTGAAAACTGAGAGACTGTTCTGATATCGTCCAACCGACCGATAAAGTTGATTTGCTCGGGCGAAAGGCCGATTTCTTCCCAGCTCTCACGTGCTGCCGTGTCCTGTAACGTCTCGTCCGATGGTTCGCGTTTGCCACCAGGAAAGCTCATCTGACCGGGATGGTTATCAAGGTTCTCTGAACGTTTGGTAAACAGTAGCTGGGGGTTTGACTCGTGCTCGATGATTGGCACCAGTACTGCAGACTCCCGTTGCTCGTCGGTGACGACTGACGGTTCATACCGACGAACCTGGGAAAGGTCCATACCTGAGACAATGAAGCGAGCAATCTTAACTGATGTGGGACTGGTCCGGTTGCATTTATAATGATTCCTGTAACTCCTGAGTAGGAACAACATCGCATCTACGGGTACAACCGACAGGCCTCACTCTTATTATTCTGCTGTGAAAACAGTTCTGTATGGGTGAGAAGATAGACTACGGACAGTTTGATGAGGGGAGATACATCAATTACTGGGAGGTAGACCGAACGATTCAGCGCGAGTTACGGAGGGTATATAGCGACGAGGAGTTCGAGTGGGCGGAAAGCCGACTCGCCGATTTCGGGCAGGTTGTGGGGGACACGATTGCCGACAACGCCGACTATGTCGACAAGCACGGCCCAGAGCTGCATACCTATACAAAACGCGGTGAAGTACAGAATTTCGTGCGGTACCCACGGGAATTACAGGAGAATGAGGAACTTGCGTACGGTAACGGCGTCGTCGCGGATTCGTTCAAAGCGCCGCCTGGACGCGATGAACCAATGCCGTTGAGCCATTACCTTGGTATGGGTTATCTGCTTGCATATGCTGAAACCTCTGGAATGCTCTGTCCAGTGGCGATGACCGCGGGAGCAGCACTGGTTCTGGAGCGGTTCGGCGATGAGACTGTCGAACCATACTACGAGGCCCTGGTCAGCCGGGAGTACGAGGATGTTATCGAGGGGGCAATGTTTCTCACCGAGAAGCAAGGGGGAAGCGATGTCGGAGCGAACGAAACCATCGCAACATACGACGAGGAAAGTGGCTACTGGCGACTCACCGGCGAAAAATGGTTCTGTTCGAATATCGATGGCGAGGGAACGCTCGCACTGGCACGTACCGAGGATGCACCGGAGGGGACAGCGGGCCTTTCGATGTTCCTTGTTCCTCACGGAGACCCGGATGAAGGTGTACTGACGAAAGGCGACCGACAGGCGTTCGATGGTGCGCCACCGCCAGAAGCAGTCAACAACCAATATTATCGCCGTCTCAAGGACAAACTCGGGACCACGAACGTGCCGACGGGCGAGGTGGAACTCGAGGACACGAAAGCGTATCTCGTTGGCGAGCTGGAGGAAGGGTTCAAGCAGATGGCGGAGATGCTTAATCTGGAACGGCTATCGAACGCCGCAGGGGCCTGTGGTATCATGGGTCGAGCGCTGCTTGAAAGCAAAATCCACGCAGCGGACCGCGAGGCGTTTGGGAACCCAATCGATGAGTACCCGTTGATCCGTGAGGACCTCGTCGACATGACTGTCGACCACGAGGCAGCAACGGCATTTACTTTCGAGGCTGCACGGATATTCTCCGAACGCGAGCGAGAGAAACGCACCGGCGAACCGGATGGGGAAACGTATCGGTTGATGCGCCTGTTGACGCCTGTTGCCAAAATGCGAACCGCTCGCGATGCAATCGATATCGCCTCGTACGCGATGGAAATCCGTGGCGGTGACGGCTACGTTGACGATTTTGTCACAAACCGATTGCTTCGTGACGCGCAGGTGCTTCCTATCTGGGAAGGAACGGAAAACATTCTCGCACTTGACGTCTTGCGGGCGCTCGAACGCGAAAGTGCTCACGAACCGTTCATGGCAGTCATGCAAGAGCGCTTGGCTGCTATCGACCATCCCGCACTCCAGGATGAGCAGGCTCTCGTCGAGTCGGAGTATCACGACCTGACGACTGCCATGGCAAGTCTGGCGAGCGAAGATGGCGAGTATGCCCAACTGTCCGCAAAGCGTCTTGGGCATTATATCTACGACGTGTTTACCGCTGCACTGTTACTTGAGGAGGCACAGGCAGACCTCGAAGGCGATGGCCCATCACCAGAGGCTGATGGCCGAACTGCTCTCGTTGCCAAACGATTCGTGAACAACTATCTTCGCGAACAGGATGCCCGAGGAATTACTAGCGGTGACCGGTTCCCAATCGACCAGTTCGAGGAACTGGTTCACTACAAGCCGACTGACCCGAATACACTTGTAGAGGCAGTGAAAGCCGACTGAGGCTCCCGCGGCTATCATCGGCTGAGAACCACAGTGGACATTATTTTGATTCCGGCCGTAGTCTTTGCTGGTATGTACGGTGACCTACTCGATGCCGAGCGAGAACAGTCAGTTGAAGAAGTGGTTACCTTTCTCCGGGCTGTCTGCGACGACCTTGAATCGGGAGAAGGCGTAACTATCGAATTTGATGGGGACTCAGTGACGGTTCCTGGGCCAGGACAAATGCTGGAACTTGGGGTGGAACTGGAGCGAGAACACGAAGATGACGAACACGATGAGATTGAATTGGAAGTCGAACTTGAATGGGTTGTTGCCAAAGAGGAGGTGGCTGAAATCGAACCGGAAGCAGGGGAAGATGAGACTGAAGTTGAACCAGAAACAGAAGACGAAGAGCCGCCAGAAATCAAAGGTGGAGAGGAAGAGCGTGATAATGAACCGTCAGATGACGACCTCGAAATCAAATAACGCCGCGCTCAACATGTCGGGCAGCAGGATAGCTACCGAAGAACAAAATCGGTATAGCATCCCGGCGAAAATCAGTATGTAACGAGGCATATCTGGATTGGGAGACAGGCGTTTCACTTTGGTAGGTGGCAGGGTACCGGAACAGTATCTCATCATCGGTGCTGTCGTCATCAGTACCTTCTTTATTGGGTTCGGCGGCGGCGTGATCTTCCCAATCCTGCCAAATCTTGGGGACGTCATCGGCATCACCCCCTTTGCTGTCGGCATTATATTGAGTGCAAACCGGTTCTCCAGACTGTTCGCAAACGCCCCCGCAGGTGCACTCACTGACCGAATTGGGACACGAAAACCGATGGTTATCGGGATGGCTATTCAGGCCGGAGCGACTTCGGGTTACGTGATTGCGATGGTTGCACCGTTCCCCGAAGGCTGGTTTTTTTCTGCACGGATACTGTGGGGTATCGGGAGTGCGCTCGTTTTCGCAACGGCATACACGATTGCTGCCGATGTGAGCGATAGCGATTCTCGCGGAGCGAGTATGGGACTCATTCGAGGGGGCGTCATCTTCGGGTTTCCATCCGGCGTTGTCATCGGCGGGGTTGTCAGCGAACTTGCTGGGAATATTCCGGCATTCGCTCTGGCGACGGCATTCGCCATCCTTGCAACGCTTATTGCCTATGCGGTCATCCCGGAAACCCACGTTGAGGAACAGACACGGACCTCGGTCAAACCGTGGGATGTCGATACTGGCAAAGTAGCAGTCACCGTCGGTCTTGTAAACTTTGCCGTGTTATTCGTCTACATTGGTGCGCTCTTTGCATCGCTTGTGTTGTTTCTGGACGTCAGAGAACTTTCGGTGTTCGGAATGGGACCGCAGGGGAGTTCCGGCATTTTCATGGCCGTGACGGTCATTGCTGCAGGGATTTTCATGTTCGTGGGCGGTCATATCAGCGACCGGGCAGACTCCCGTATTCCCGTTCTCGTCACCTGTCTTGTCGTCCTCTGTGTTGGCTTCGTCTTGCTCGCGTACGCCAATTCGTTACTGGTGCTAACGATTGCCTGTCTGCTCATCGGAGCCGGACAGGGTGGAGTGAGCGGCCCGTTGATGGCGTTGCTTGCAGACCTGACACCCTCGGATGAAGTCGGTCGGGCTGTGGGAACAAACAACGTTCTCGGCGATGTCGGTGGTGGCCTCGGCCCAGTTATCACCCTTCCAATTATCGATATTATCGGATTTTGGCCAGTATATATGGTCTGTGCGGCGATTCCTGCCGTTGCTGCTATCGTTTTACTGGGTGGTGTCTTACAGGAGAAAGGGTCGCCAACATCGCACTAAGGTGTCATAATCATTCAGCATAACTAGAGGGTATTGACAACTCGTCTCTGCATAGCTAGCAACTGAAACAAGGATGGATGGGGGTAAACGTATGTATATGACGACACAGGTCCCCTCACTGAGAAACTCCAATCCATCGGAGCAAACTAACAGCGAACCCATCACGAGTGAAGAACTACTCGAACTGCTCGGCGATGAGTACACCCGACGGGTGTTAGAAACTGTTGCAGAGGAGCCTCGAACCGGACGTGAAATCATTGAGAAAGCGGATGTCTCGAAAGCAACTGCCTATCGACGGTTGGACGAACTGTCCGAGGCAGGTCTCGTCACATCGAGAATTCATATCGACCCCGATGGCCACCACTGCAAGCAGTTCAGCGCCGTTCTCGAACGGGCAACGCTCGAACTTGCATCGGAATCGTTCGAAACGACAGCACTTGAAACAAGCGGATAACGGGTTATTCTATTAGTCGATACGTTATGGTCGAGAGTAACCAAAACGTTAGTATAACCTGCGCATAAAATTGTTAGTTCAAAGATAAAAACACGAGAGAACGGCGATGCTTACAGGGATACTGAAACTCACCGCATATCTGGGCGGATGGTCGTGGCCAATCGGTTCTTAATCGGATGCGTTGCCATTGAGGCTAATATCATCACTTTCCCGCACCCCATTCAGTAACTCAGGCGAATCACATAGACGACAATCCAACAAATGACACTGACACTCCTCAGCGGACTCTTCGGGCTTGCAGTGAGTATCATCTTTGTCGGTGTCTTGTGGCGACGGCGTGGGGAGCCGACTGCGTTCCCGCTTCTCGGTGTTGCCGTCTTTGTGTGTGTTGCTATCCTTGCAACCTTGAGTGTGCTTGAACTGTCGGTGGTACATGACTATACGTCGTTTTTTACCGGGTTAGATGATCAACTCTGGTTGCTACCTGCCTTTATTTACACCATTATCGCACTTGGGCTGTGGGTTATTTTTGCCTTCCAGTACACTGGTCGTGGCGACCGAATGACGATTGTGACATTCATTCTCGTGGGAGTGCTCGTCTCGTTTATTCTCGGTCCTCTGACTGCCGACGCTTTGGTTGGGTTCGAACCGGCGCTTGCACTCTCGAATTTTAGCACGTTCGTCGCAAGTTTTGTCATGGCGGCGCTCTCGTTCGTTAGCCTCCTTTTCATCGTCGATGAATCGTTGCGTATGGGTGGTTACCGGATTACTGAGGCAGTGCTACTGGGTGGGGGAGTGCTCACGTTGGCGCTTGCACCACTTGCTGGAACAGTCACCCAGCTACCTCTGGCGTTCTTTACGCTACTTGCCGCGAGCAGCGGCTTCTTTGTTATCGCTGTTGCCCCACTCTCCCTGTTTTCGGTCCTCCCGGTTGCCAGAGTTATCGGGCGCGAGCAACTGATCAACGAATTCGACGCAGCAGTTGTCGTTGCAGACAGCGAGGGAACAGTTCGGGATATCAATCCTGCGGGAGAGGAGTTATTCGACAGTCAGCGAGGGGCACTGCTGGGAGAGCCAGTCAATGCGGTATTCTCCCGGAAACTATCTCATGCAGAACGACTCAGCTCTCAGATAGATGATTTCCAAACCGGTGTGAAAGAGGGTAGGACGGGAGAGCAGCCAACGGTGCGGTTTCGGGACGGGCGAACAGCCACCGTGACGATCGACCCGGTTACGGACGCTCGTGGGAACAGGTTCGGTCAGTTATTTCTCTTCCAAGATGTAACCGAACGACACGAACGTGAGCGACGGCTTGGTGTGCTTAACCAGTTGCTCATTGGAACGCTACGTGAGCAGATGGACACTGTTGCTTCGGAGGCACGCGATGTCTGTTCTGCTGAGCAAAGCCCGGAGAGCCGAAAAGAGTTGTCTCAATCTATCTGGGGGACAACCACGGAGTTGCTTGAGTTAACCGAGTATGTGCGTGAAGTCGACCGTATCCTCTCCACTCACGAGAACAGCGGAGTTGTAGTCCAAGATACAATCCGAGAAACCGCTGCTGCACACGAGTTACGGTTACAATTCGAGACAGAAACGGGAGCCGTCACCGGAGGAGACTCGGAAAAGTGGCCTTCCCAGACTGTTTCAGGCATAACTACCGCTCAGTTTTCACTGTTACTCGAGACGGCAATTGCCACACTAATACAGGAGCCCGATACTGAGCGATTACGAATTATCACGCCGGACGGGAATTACACGATTCATCCTGAGGAGAGCCAGATGAGCGACAGACCGGCCCTCAAAGAATCAATATCTACTGAACTACTTGGGTTGGTAGCCGACCACCTTGGCATATCAGTCCAACGGGCTAACGCAGAGTTACGGATCTCTCTGCCACCCACAGTGTCTGAACCCTCCGAATACACATCCGATTCCGCCAAACGAGACCAGATACCAGACCGACAAGCCTCTGTCCAAGCACACAGTGACGACGAAGTTCGGTCGACACACATTGATAGAGGCACGGAGGAATCCCAATGATTGTCGTTGCTTTCGGACTTATCGTCATTGGAGTGCTTCTCGTTGGGATTTTCTACGCTACGAAACAGCGGTCACAGCCGGGAACGGTAACCTATCTCGGATTACTGGGTGCCCTTGGCATACTGTCAGCGCTGTTACTGGCTCCATTAATTGGCCAGGTACAAGCGACAGCCGCACTGGAACTAGTGTTTGCAGGGTGGATGTTTGCCTCTGCACTCTGGGCGTTGTTCGCTTTCACATATACTGGCAGAGGGCCCGCTATTACACGGGTTCGAAGCACTGGGCTGGTCGGTATGGCGCTGGTGACGATGCTCGCATTGCTGGTCTTCGACGCGGTCGACGTATCGACCGAACTGCTCGCGCTGGCGTTAGCGCCGTTGTTGATTGCGGTGCTCTCGCTGGCGGTGTTTGGTGTCTTCCTGACTGCACGAGCTGGGCTGATAGATGACGACCTTTCGACTGGGTCTTCAATTCTCCTGACAGGGGCCGGAACAGGTGTTATACTGCTCTTTCTGACAAGCAATATGGATGTCCTGCTTGAGCCAGAATTAGCTGTCGTTGTCTCGCTTATCACGGTCGCGACCACCTCAGGCCTCTTTCTCACAGCTCAATTTGGGCACGACCTCCTCAAGACCGGGCCAAGTACAGGATATCTGGCCCGTGAGGTCATTCTTGATGAAATCTCGGATTGTGTCCTTCTGGTCGACAGACAGTCTCGACTGGTCGATGCAAATAAAGCAGCGGATGAGACGTTCCAGTTAACCCGCTCTAACGCACTCGGGAAAACCCTCCGGGAGGTGTTTGGGGTTGAGTTGGAAGATGATGGGTCATTGATGACCCTCGAAACGGGGACTGGGAGACGGGAATTCGAGGTGTCTCAGTCGACCCTTACAAACAGTATGGGAGAATATGTTGGACAGAGCTACGTCCTACGAGATGTCACGGACCAGCGCACACACGAACAGCGACTTGCTGTGTTGAACCGCGTCCTCAGACACAATCTCCGGAACGACCTCGATGCGATTCGGTCGTTTGCCGAGGTAGTCGAAACTGAGCCAGCGAGTTCTGAAGCATCGACGTTCGGAGAACGGATTGAGGAAACAGCCCTCGAACTGTTCGAACTCGGGGAGATGGTTGCTCAGGCAGAGCGACTGTTAACGCTTGAGTCATTAACAGCTGAACCGGTAGCACTCCCGGAACTTGTCGAGCAACTCCAGTCACAGCTCACAGAAGAGTATCCAGATTGCTCGTTCTCGTTGACGAGTCCTCGACCACTCATTGTCCACACTGATAAAACGTTACTTGAGAAGGCCATCGAAGAACTGCTCAGAAATGCCTGCGAACACGACAAGAGTGATTCACCATCCGTTGAAGTAGCATTAAACCGCACGCCAGATGGGGCATTGGTAGCAATCAAAGATACTGGACCTGGTATCCCCGAACAGGAGCGTGCTGTTTTACTCGCAGGGGAGGAGACACCATTACGACACGGCAGTGGAATCGGTCTCTGGGTCGTTTACTGGGCCGTCACAAGAATCGGTGGCAGACTTTCGTTCAGCGAGAACACACCGCGGGGAAGTATTGTCACAATCGAACTTGTTTCACAGAATCACGATTGATTAGCCTGTTTGAGTTGTCTCAGCGGATGCTTGTTTTCAGAGAACAAATCTCCCTGAACTCAGGGTGAAAGCGGTTCGGTTGCTCGGTAGACAATTTGCATGGGTAGCCCTTTCGCGTCGACCGGTGGTTCCGGCGGTACCGTCCGAAGCGTTCCTGTCCCCGGGCGTGCGGTATACGCGAGAACGACCGCATCCAGCACATCGTCAACTGCCACATCAGAACTGCCAGCCGCCTCTGCTGCGTGCTGGACGACTGGCGCTGCGCTGGTCTCATAGGAGACGAGCGTGCGCATCCGTTCTGCGTAACCGCCTGCTGTCTTTTTCGAGTGCTGAAGCGGTTCACCTGCGAATGACCGAAAACACACTTCCGGATGGGATTCCGCGAACGTAGCTCGTGCTTCCGGAACGTTTCGCAACAGGTCGTCGACGGCTGCGATCCCATCGCTGATGGCAAAGGCCTGCTTCGAGAGTCCTTTCCCGGTTTTTCGTTCGTTAACTCGCTTTGCCGCAGGATATCTCCGCTTACGTGTCGCTTCCCGAACGGGTGGTGTAAACACGGATGCGCTTCGAGGTCCAAGCACAGACCGCGCGAGCGAATCACATTCTCGTCCTTCGTTTCCTGATTCGATGAGGCCAATCGGGACGTCGATAAGAACTCGACTAGCGGTTTCCTCGTAACTGGCCCACAGTTGACCGATTTCGTCAAATACCGCTGCATGGTCAAACCCGTCACGGGTAAAAACGACCGCAAACCAGCCATCCCCACTCCAGTCAACTCCAATATACTGGTCGGCCATATAGAGACTGCGAGATGGAACGTAAAAACTCCGACGACTGTCGAAAGGAACTCGGATTCTCCTCCAGTCGCTGAAACGATGTTATCAAGTAGTCGTGGGCGGCATGTTGGTTGTAATGGCTGACTCATTTCGAGAGGAGGGGCAATCAACCAATTGGCGCCTCCGTGTTTCACTTGCTTTGGTTTCGGTTCTGCTAATCATCTTGTCGTATGCGCTGGTTTATCGGTGGGCTATGGTAACGTTCGCTAACGAGCAGATATCTTTTATCCATTCCGTTCGCGTCGTTGTCGAAATTCTCACGACTGCTGGGTTCGGTGGCGATACGGCTGCCTGGGAGAACGATACAATCGGTTTGATTGTTCTCATTATGAACCTCTCTGGGGTCCTTTTCGTCTTCTTGGCTATCCCACTTTTTGCCGTTCCGATGTTCAGGCAAGCACTTGATACGAGTCCCCCGACGACGACTGACTTGACTGACCACGTTATCATCTGTGGTCACTCAGCGATGGATGACGTATTACGAGACGAGTTGCAGGCGGCCGGAAGACCATATCTGTTCGTCGATTCCGACCCTGAGGAGGTTACAAGACTCATCAATAAGGGAGAGAACGCAATCTACGGCAATGCCGAGCGAGTGCGGACGTTACGCAATGCGAATGCGGAGGAGGCAGTCGCACTCGTCGCCGACCTGGATGATGAAACGAATCCGACAGTTATCCTTTCTGCTGACCGTCTTAATCCGGATATGAAAATCGTGAGCGTCACCGACACTCACGAGGCAGTCCCGCATCAACGGTATGCAGGCGCTGATGAGGTTGTCATTTCGAAAGAGAGTCTTGGCGAGAGTCTCGCTATGCGTGCGATGAAGACGGTCTCAGAGCGATTTCAAGAAGCGATCAATGCGGAAAATGGAGACCGGTTTCAGGAGTATCTGGTTGTGGAAGGTAGTGAACTCGTGGGCCAGCGAATTATTGATGTCGATATATTCTCCAAACATGGGATTACAATCATTGGTGGCTGGTTTGGAGCGAAGTTTCTCGTTTCACCGCCACCGAAAACGGTCATTCAGGAAAATTCTATTTTACTTGTTTCGGGTGCGCACGAGACGCTTGAATCAGTCGGTGCACGACAGCTTCCATCGCATCATGGTCATCCCTCGCGGGTGGTTATCGCTGGCTATGGTGATGTCGGTCAGGCTGCTGCTCAAACGCTCCAAGAAGAGGATATTGACACGACCGTCGTTGATTCGACGAACATGCTCGACGTGGACGTTGTCGGGGATATTACGACGAGACAAGCGCTCGTCGATGCGAGCCTCAGTGAGGCAAGAAGCATCATTCTCGCTGTCGATAACGACGCTACAGCCATTTACAGCGCCATCATTATCAAACAGCTTAAACCCGATATCGAGGTCATTGCCCGCGCGAACGACGAAGAGAACGTCTGGAAACTGTACAACGCCGGAGCTGATTACGTTCTCTCGCTCCCATCAGTGACAGGCGAGATTCTCGCTGCGACTCTCATCGATGATGTCACCATTCTTACTCCACACGATGAGTTCGAGTTTACGTGTACGGAGGGACCCGCCGTGGTCGGCAAGAGTCTCGCCGAGGCAGACCTACGGAACAAAACTGGCTGTACGGTTGTCGGCATCGAACGGTCGAACGAACTACTCACAAACCTGAGTTCATCCTTTGTCATTGAATCCGGTGATATCTTGATTGCGGCCGGGGAGCCGTCGGCTATTCAGGAGTTCCGGCGGTTCGTCCGTAATGGAAATTCAACTGAGTGAATTATCCCACCCTTACGTGTATGGTGTGCGAGTTATTCAGAATCTTGTTGTACTACTAGTATGGACGCTGAGCCACTTGTACAATCGTCAGTGGGCAACATATACGATGGGAACACATCCTCAGGCCCGAACAATCAATGGAGCCATCGGAGATTCATCATTCCCTTTCTCTCACCATAGCCATGCCACCTCTGACCTATCTTGAATTCCATCTGGTATTCGTCATCCCTCCAATCATAGGGCTGGCCCTTCTGACGTACCTTCGTGATGAGGTCTGGAAGGGGATAAAACCGTTCAGTGGGTTGGCGATTATCCTCGCGTTGGCCATCGTTTACACTACCCCGTGGAACAACCTGATGATTGCCGAAGGAGTCTGGTGGTACGGTGAGGGGACAACACTTGTCCATTTCTGGTATACACCGCTGGGGGAGTATCTCTTTTTTATCCTCCAGCCGATTTTGACCGCGCTGTGGCTCTTTCAGTTTCCGACCATCCGTGAGCGAGAGATACAGATCCCAGCAACGAAACGGCTTGTAGGGGTTATTGGTGGACTCCTCGTTGGCGGCCTCGGATTCGCGTTGCTCGCGACGACCTCGACGTTCTACCTCGGTTCGTTACTCTTCTGGGCTGGCCCAATTCTGGCAATCCAGTGGGGATTCGGCTGGCCATATCTGTGGGAAATTCGCCGGATATTCGCTGTAATGCTTATCGTCCCGACGCTGTATTACTGGGTCATCGACCGGCTCGCCATCGGAATGGGAATCTGGATAATCTCGGATACCCACACTATTGGGCTCACGCTCCTTGGACTCCCTCTCGAGGAAGCGCTGTTTTTCTTGCTAACCAATATCTTTGTCATTCAGGGGATTGTCCTCTATCTATGGTTGGTCGATTGTTACGAGCGAGGGGAAGTCACGTCACTCAGCGACCTGTTCCCTGAAATTGGTCGGTTCACAGACCGACGGGGAACTAGTGGTCAGTCACTGGGACGAAACGAATCAACCAAGGAAACTCGGCGGCGAGAGGAGTTACAGTCGGAATAATGGCGACAGCGACAGATTCGGCTCATGGAAAGACTGTAGCCACTGCGAGGCGGTGGAGCATACAGCCGGGATGGCTAGCGCTGATTGTAGTAGGCCTTCCGTTTCTGGCTATCAGTGATATTCCGCTGCTCTATCAGTTTATCCCACTTATCGCAAGTACTGTCGTGTTGGGGATGCCACACGGTGCAGTCGACCACCTGCTATTGCCACGGGAGCGAAACGAGCGCCTGACCCGTGACTGGATGGTACGTGTCGGCCTCGTCTATCTCGTTTTCGGCATCGCATACACACTGGTCTGGTTTGTTGCACCCGTCGCTGCGTTCGTCTTTTTCATTCTCCTCACTTGGTTTCACTGGGGACAGGGTGAGTTGTATCCCCTTATCGAGCTGGTCGGTGCCGACTATATTCGAGACCGAGGTCAACGAATGCTGACAATACTGACTCGCGGCGGCGCACCGATGCTCGTCCCACTGGTTGCGTTTCCGGCCCAGTATGAGTTCGTCGCCACTGCTCTCGTGGGATTGTTTGATGCTGGTGCTGCGACAGCGCTAGAACCTGTTTTTGAACCGACTGGAAGAGCAGTGGTTGGGGCCGTTTACGCGACACTCGTGGGTGCAACGATACTCCGTGGATACGTCTACGTCTCTGAAACAGGACCCTGGGTAATTGACGTAGGAGAACTACTCTTGCTGACCTGCTTTTTCCTCCTTGTTCCACCAATCCTTGCAATTGGGATTTACTTTTGTTTCTGGCACTCAATCCGCCATATCGTTCGGACCACGCTCCTTCACGAGGAGTCGGTTCGTTCGTATGAATCCCGAGACATTGTTCATATCGGCCGACAGTTCAGCCGAGACGCAGCACCACTTACAGCTGTTGCCCTCTCGTTTATGTTTTTGTTATACATCCTCGTTCCGCAAACACCGACGCAACTCACGGACCTCGTTGCACTGTATCTCGTCTTGATTGCGGTATTGACGCTTCCGCACGTGGTTATTGTCACGATACTGGACCGCCGACAGGATATTCTCTAACAGGTCGGCCCGCGCTCATGTCAGAAAGATTTGCGCTGCGTTTCAGGCCAGAAAGACGTGCCGTGGTTTATCAGCAAGTACGTCCCGGCCCCATTTGACGGTATCCGAGAAGGCATCGGAGCCAAAGAACGCCATCGCATCACCTTTCGAATCCCATTGGCTGGCGATGAACATATCGTTCTCGTCGTCAGTGTTCACAAGCAGGGCTGTTTCGCGGTGACCGTCCATCTCAGCGAGCAACTCGCCGACATCAGCGAACGTCTCGACGAACTCCTCTCGATGCTCCGGTTTGACGGTATAAAACATTCCCATTGTGCTGAATCCATCGCCCTCGTCGGCCCAGCCGACGATTTCGGGCAGGTCGCTGAGATAGTCGCTTGCTGTGTTTGCGGCATCGGCCGTCGCCCAGAGGCTGACTACTGCTGTCCGTTCCCCGTGTGGGTCATCGTAGACAGTAGTACCTTCGTGGGTATCATAGCGGTCGAATCCATCCGAGAGGTTCTCGACTTCCGCAGTCAATTCATCAAGCGGAGCATCAGAGTAGAGCACGAGCGCATAGATATCCTCACCGTGGGGTTGACCGGAATAGATGTCAAGGTCCTGTAACTCCGCTCGAATCTCCCCTGATTCTTCAGCAGTATGGCTTTCACTCGCCGACTCTTCGGTATTCTCGGTGGTCTCGGTTTCGTCAACATCCCCGTCGATTGGGCCACGAATGCTTTCGGTCACACCGGTCATGTCGGTCAGAAAGCCTTCCGCAATATCCGCCGCGCGTTCGTTCTCCCAGATACTCACAATCGCTGACCGTCCATCTGCTGCTCGGACAGTCGACCCGACGTGGGTGTCGTAATGGTCGAAGTTGGCCCGCAAGTCATCCAGTTCATCCGCGACGTCGGTCGCGTCCGCATTCGAATAGAGTAATACCGCATAATCCCCGTCAGAAAAATCCTCACCCGCATGCAGCCCAAACCGACCGAGTCGTGTCTCGATATCGGCGACGGTCTGTGATGATACATCTGAGTCTCCGCCACCAACAGGTGGGCCACCACTATCGGCGGTATCGGATTTATCATCTGACTCCGCTTCATCGCTACTACCGTGTTCCACATGTGCTGTCTCTCCATGTGCACCAGCCCCATGAGCACTCTCCGTCTCGGCATCCGCCGGATGGATTGGACCTGCTCCAGCGAGGCTGTCCGTCGTCGCCTCATCATCGGTTGGGACTGCTTGACCAGCTAGCAGCGCAGGGAGGTCAGCGGGTGGGAAGCGCCGGCCAACGTAGAAACGGCCGAATTCCGCGAACTGCGAGGTCGATGGGTCGAACCGCATCTCATAGAGGAGGTCTTTCATGTCAACGAGATCATCGCCCCAGAGTGTCACGCCCCATTCCCAGTCGTCGATGGCGATTGCACCGGTAATCATCTGGACGACTTTCCCGCCATAATCGCGACCGATATCGCCGTGGGCTTCCATATGCTCCGCTCGTTCATCGAAAGAAAGGTCATACCAGTTCTGTCCCGGCTCTCTTCGCTTGCTCATCGGATAAAAGCACACATGTGTGGCATCCGGGATGGACGGCTTGAGTCGGGTCTGAATGTAGTTCGCCAGACCCGAGTTCTCGTCGAGTTCACCCTCGAAATAGTCTCGTGCACGCTCGGAATACCCCGAGGCTTCGGTTATTGAGACAAAGGAGGTCGTTCGCTCGGTGAACGAACCAAATTCAGTCAACTCGAACTGCCGTTCGAGCGCACCGATATGGGCGGTTGTGGGGCGGAGGTGGAGGATGAGAATGTCCGCTTTATCACCGAGTATCGTATACACAGCTGAGACTCCTTCTTCAGCATCTTCGACAGCAAGGGCGGCTTCGAGATGAGACACTGCCTCCGAAAGCGCGCGCTCACGTGTTCGTGGTGAAGCGTCGTTCCAGGCATTCCAGTCAATGCGTCGGAAATCGTGCAGTGCATACCAACCCTCGTCAGTCGGTGGGGGGTCGCGTCTATCTGGCATAGTCGGGTATTACGACCCATGGGTTAGGAATGTTGTTATTGTTGTTGCGGTCTGAGAAAGACGATGACCATCCTGGCAGGCGCTCAAAGCAACATTGGCCCGAACACGAGAAGTAACAGCGCGATTACCATCGCGAGCGTCACACCGACCGTGACGAGTGTGACGAGGGGCCGACGATTCTCTATCGGGAGCCGTGAGACGATTGATTCCGTGCTCACCCGGAGAATGTGTCCGCCGTCGAGCGGATAGGCCGGGATACAGTTGAAGACTGCCAAATTGAAATTAATCCAGCCTGTCCAGAAGAGCAGATTTGCAAGAATAAACGTTCCAGCCCCAAACACCGATAGCGGCCCGGAGATTGTGTAGAAACTCCACACATCCGGGGTAAACCCGGCAAAACTGTACGCCAGGTCTGGTTCGAGCAAGGCAGCAAACGGGAGGATAAGCAACTGTAGGATGTAGACGAACACGCTCGACAGGCCTGAGGTGGTATCAAGCGCCTGTGAACCACTCAGGATGTTCAGAAATTGCTCTGCGGGATAGAAATCAGCCCCGAAATCATCGAACAGTATGCCGCTATAGCCATCGGCTGTGTTCACTCCAAGTGTGCCGCCCTCACCGAGTTCTACCTCAAACGTTTCTGGTTCTTCGAGCAGCGTCTCGCTGTCATCTCCGATGTAGGCCTCGACGGTGACGGTTTCACCGCTATCGTACTCGCTCAATACGCTTGTCAGGGAGCCATCGTCAATTACTCGTTCACCCTCAATTTCGGTGATTATCGTATTCGTCCCGTCAGTTGGTGCGCCGGCCTCAGCAAAAGCTCCCTCTTCGCTCACTCGTTGGATGAACGCCCCAATTGGAAGTGTGTCGTCGCCACGGTCGCTTTCGAGAGTGACGACTGGGTCATCTTTGACAGCAGCCTCGAACGAGTGTTTGGTGTTTACCGGTTCCCCGTCGACTGCTTCAATCCGCGTCAATGGGTCTTCGCCCTCGATATCATCCACAATCCCCGCGATTGAACCGATTATCATCAGCCGCCTGTCGACATCGACCCGTTCGTCTTCCCCATCGAGTCCAACTTCGACCGTGTCATCCCCAATTTGGTCGAGTTCGTCTTCGAACTGACTCTCGTTTTCGATTGTGACGCCGTTCAGTTCCGTTATCACGTCACCGCCTTCGATGTCAGCCGCTTCCACGCCCGAGCCATCGAACGTATCTCCGACTGCTGCACCAGCAACGGGGCCGATAGCTGCAAGTACCGGTCCGAGGAGAATGACCAGTGCGATAACTGTCACCGCGAAGTTATTCGTAATTCCTGCGGCGAACATCCGAATCTGTGCGCCACGGTCTGCCTCGCGCTGTTCGTCGGGGTTCGGTTCGACGAATGCACCGATTGGGATAAGCGCAAAAAGCGCGACGCCCATCGATTTGATGCCGATATTTTCGACCCGGCAGAGCAATCCGTGGCCTCCTTCGTGGACCACCAGCCCGACGAGCAAGCCAAAAATAATCTCACCGGCTGCATTCAGCGGAAGAAACTCGTTTACACCGGGAATTACCAGTACGTTCTGTGGGTTCTCAATTGCAGCACTTTCCGGCTGAGTCAGTATTGCGGAGACAGCAAATACCACGACAAGTCCGCTGAGAACCATTACCACCAGTGCTATCCCAACACCAAAGTTTCCCCAGGCCCGCCAGAACCTGTCGCGCTGTGCAAGATTGTTCAGAAAGATTCGACCGCGACGGGTGTGAATCGTCATCAACGGACCGGAGACTTTGACTGATTCGGGGAGTAGACCACGTTTCTTTATCCCCATCGCAATCAGTGTATAGAGAATAATCCCGACAAGAACCCAGGTCAGAACGCTCGTCATTGTCACACCGCAAGGGGTGTTCGACAAAGAGCGTTTGGTTATTTTTCTCCCCAGCAGGACCAACCAGTGAAACTGTGAGCAAAACTATCGGCCTTGATTCACAACCCAACAAACTGTTTCGCTATCGTATTCAGCTGTATCTCGTCAGTACCTTCGACGATTCTCAGAAGACGGGCCATATGCAGTTCATCCATGAACGTGTTTTCCTCTGCTAGCCCGTTTGCCCCGTGTATCTGGACGATATCGTCGGCAATGTCATAAAATACGTTCGTCCCCAGCCACTTCAGAATCGAGGCATCTTCGATAACAGTTTCATCCTGATCAAGTTTCCAGGCACACTTGAGACCTGCAGCATCCGCAGCATAGAGGCGGGCACGGCCCTGTGCGAGTTTCGTCGATATCTGCTGGAACTTTCCAATTGGTCGACCGAACGCCTCTCGCTCCCGGGCGTAGGTTGCTCCTTCTTCAAGTAAATACTCAGCCCGACCAATTGCCTCTGCCCCGAGCTCAAGGCGACCGAGTGAGAGGAAATCCATCGCCTGATAGAAGCCGTTATCAACCGTTCCAAGAACGCGTTCATCGCCAAGTCGAACATCATCCAATAAAATCTCCGCTTGCATTCCCTCCCGTCCGACTGCGTTATTCATCCGTGTCACTTCGTAATCGTCTCGCTCGACGATGAAACAGGTGATACCCCCATACCTCCCACTGTCCTCTTGTGGAGTTGTCCGAGCAAATACCTGGACAAAGTCGGCATATGGGGCGTTCGTTATCCACTGTTTTGTCCCGTTAAGCACCCACGTTTCACCAACGGGTTCTGCAGTCGTTTGCATATTCGGCGAATCGGAGCCAGCGCCGGGTTCGGTCTGTGCAAATGCCGTGGATTTCTCCCCACTGACTACCGGTTCGAGGTAGTTCGATACCTGGTTTCCCTCTGCTAGCAACAGCAGCGGTTTCGGGCCTTCCGGTCCTGCCAGTACGAATTCGGCCATCGGTTCTCCGGAGGCAGCGACATGTTTCTTTGCGGTGTACCAGGTCACGTTTGAGACACCACCACCGCCGATATCCTCGGGGAGGTTCATCGCATAAAATCCCGCATCTGCACTGCGTTTGCGAATCGTCGAAATGGCGTCCAGTATCTCCTCAGTGAATCGACCATCCGACGTAAACCCACGGCGTGGATGGGTGAATGTCTCACCAACATCCTGTTGAATCGGCTTGACTTCCTGCTCGATGAACTCATCTAGCGCATCGACGATCAGCCGTGTCTCTTCGTCCTGTGCAAAGCTCACTCCACCCTCAGTTACCATACGTGCCAATCGACTGGTGTGTTCTTAACTTTCAGGTCCCAATTGCGGGGTCTGAGCCTCGCTAACTATCTCGGCCCCCAGCGGCGTGCATCAATTGTCTCCTTTGCGGCGACAAAATGTTCGTTCCCAACGACGAGTTCATCAGCCTTCGATTCGGCAGCCGCTGGCTCGATATCAGACGCTACATCACGGATTGCCTGCATCGACGCTTCGCGAACGAGCGATTCGATTTCAGCCCCGGAGTAATCCGCTGTTTCGTTGGCAAGCGCCGTCAGGTCCACATCATCTCCAAGCGGCGTTTCTCTGGTGTGGACTGCCAGTATCTCACGTCTGGCATCTGTATCCGGGTTCGGTACCTCGATATGCTGTTCAAGCCGTCCCGGGCGAAGCAGAGCGGGGTCAAGACTCTCCATCCGGTTTGTTGCGCTCAGGACAACGAGAGACGGATGGTCTGCGGCGCGGTCGAGTTCAGTCAACAGCTGTGAGACGACACGCTCGGTTACCTCGTGACCCTCGCCGCGAGTGCTCGCAATCGCATCAATTTCATCGAGAAAGATAATTGCGGGAGCGGCCTGTCGGGCCCGCTCGAAGAGTTTTCGAATGGCTCGCTCGGACTCGCCGACGTATCTATCGAGAATCTCCGGCCCAGCAACGCTGATGAAGTTCACGCCCGTCTCACCAGCAATGGCCTCCGCTAGCAGGGTCTTTCCTGTCCCCGGCGGGCCATAGAGCAACACGCCTGTTGGTGGGTCCGTCGCCACAGCCTTGAACAGTGGGTCATACGACAGTGGCCACTCGATAGCTTCCCGGAGCCGGCCTTTCGTCTCATCGAGCCCACCGACATCCTCAAACGTGAGTTCTGGTTGCTCGGCGACATACTCTCGCATTCCTGACGGCTCGACCGCTGTCATGGCGACTTCAAAGTCTGTCGCGGTCACCAGTGGTTCATCGCTCTCTGTTTCCTTCTCGGTTCGTTGCATTCGACGCAAGGCAGCCATCCCGGCTTCCGTCGCCAGTGACGCAATATCCGCCCCCACGAATCCGTGTAACCGTCCAGCCAGTACATCAAGGTCAACATCATCAGCAAGCGGCATATCTCGGGTGTGGACGTCAAGAATTTCACGGCGGCCGTGCTCGTCCGGTGCACCAATCTCAATTTCACGGTCAAACCGGCCACCTCGGCGGATTGCTGGGTCGATGGCATCTGCTCTGTTCGTTGCCCCGATGACAACGACTTCCTCTCGCTCTTCGAGGCCATCGAGGAGTGTCAGTAATTGTGCAACCACGCGGTTTTCCATGTCGGCATCGTCGTCACGTGCGCCTGCTATCGAGTCGATTTCGTCGAGAAAAATAATCGCCGGGGCGTTCTCCGATGCCCGGTCGAAGGCCTCTCGAAGCCGTTCCTCGGATTCACCTTTATATTTCGAGACGATTTCAGGGCCATGTATGGTATCGAAATGTGCGTCGACTTCGTTTGCAACCGCTCGTGCAATGAGCGTCTTCCCAGTGCCTGGCGGTCCATGCAGCAGGACTCCTTTTGGCGGGTCGATACCAAGACGTGTGAACAGTTCCGGTTCGGAGAGAGGGAGTTCAATCATCTCCCGAACGAGGTCAAGTTCTTCGTCGAGTCCCCCGATATCTTCATAGGTCGTATCACCGCCAGATTGCTCGGAATCGGTGTAACTCCCATCAGCTCCGCCTTCAACGACTGATTTGGGCGCAATGGTTGGATTAACGCCTACGCGTGTCGATTCTGTAATGCGAACCGAGCCACTGGGAACTGTTTCAGTTACGACATAGGGCCCATATCCCTCAATTCGGATTTTCTTCCCAGTCCGTACCAGTCGGTCCACGAGTTTTGACCGGAGTGCTTCCTCGGAGGGCGAGTCGCTCGCATGTTCAGTTGCTGGCTGCAGGACGACCTGCTTTGCGGTGTCAACAGACCCCTTAGAGATTGTAACGTACTCCCCGATTGTGACGCCGACAGTCGCTCTGGTATCCGCATCGATACGAATCACGTCTTCGTCGTCATCCCCCGGCCAGACCTTGGCAACCGTCAACCGATCACCTTCAATGATGATTGGGTCGCCACTCAACACACCTAACTGTGATTGAAGTCGGGTCGAAATCCGTGCAATTCCACGCCCCGCATCCCGCTTGCGGGCACCTTCTACTCTCACTTCGACGCCTCCGCTGCTCATGGGTCTCCCTTAGGTGTCGAACCGTATAACTCCTGTAGCACCGTTCGGGGTGTACACCTGACGTGTGCTTCCAAGCAGTGTTCCAAGAGCACGCAGAACTATCCTCTTCCATTACGAAGAGAGTCATATGGTCACCGAGAGTGAGTTACCCCGATGTGATATCGAGGGGTGTACTGACAGGGCCACCTTCGAGTTGCATATCCCATGGAAGGATAACGAACTCGTCTGTGCTGGTCATGCACGAGTGAAAGGTCGGCAGGAAGGAATTGTCGCTGATGCGCTTGCAGACGCGACGGATGAGTTTCCAAACGGCGCAGCTAATCGGTAACTATTATTTCAGGTGACGTGCCATCATCACCTCATCCACGTAGTCACCGTTCAGTTTGTAGTGATCTTCACGCACTGCTTCAACTTCGAAGCCTCTTGATTCGAGGAAACTGATAGCCCGTTCGTTCGACGAAGGTATTGAGTTGCAGATTTTCTCGAAGCCCTGCGCGCTGGCCCATTCCAGCCCTCGTTCGAGCAAGTGGCTTCCGATACCATGGCCCTGATACTGGTCCAAAACGCCGAGGGTTAGTTCTGCAGTGTGTTTCAGTTTGCGAAGTTCGCGGTGTTTGAGGTGGACCCAGCCAACCACCTCATCGTTGACGGTCGCCACAAAGAACATCCGAGACTCGATCTCGTTGTGCCGAAGCAGTACCCCTTCGCTGTCGATAACGTCGGCAACCGACTCCGCAAGGACATACTCACCATCACCAATTGCTGCTCTGATGGCCCCAACAAGCCCTGTGAGGTCTTCCTGGCGAGCCTGTCGAATTGTAAATGACAATGAGTCTTTTTCAAATTCTTCCTCGACGCCTGTCTCGAAGGCGAGTCGTAGCTTTCCATCGTGCTCTTCAAGCACCTTATCACGCTTCAGGATAGTCACGTGGTGGCCGAAGGCTCGCTTTTCGTGGTCCATATTTAATACTCGTCGGACCTCTTCTGGTGGCGTTGCACCGTGGCGCTCAACGTACTCGTAAATATCCTTCCGGTCTTTATGATTGAACTGTGGTCGTTCAGTTAACTCCATGTGGACTGGTACCACTGCTCGATACTTAACTATTGTATATGGACTGTTGATATATTGCATTTGGAACGCTTGGAGTCCCTAGGTCGAAGTAAACACAGATCTCCCAGTTATCTATCCACTTTCTTACCTGTTATCAGCTTCGGATTCGGGGTCATCTTCCAGGTCCACATGTTCAGTACCGTCTTGATTTTCAGTATCTTTGTCCGCCTCGACAACGCTTTCGGTGGGAAAGATGAGGAAGCCGATGATGATACTCCCGATGGCAAGCCCGACGTACCAGAGTCCAATCGCGCCTCTTTCATGAAAGAAGAGGCCAGTTGCCGCAACAGTAACACCACCGAGTAGCAGATAAATCCCGTACAACAACAGGGCGGTACCAACCGCGCCACCTTGTGAATTCACTTCGGAATTCGGGTCCTGTAAGGTATCCAGTGCGGCCCATGCAATGAGCATTGCTCCACCGACGGCGTTGGCGACGATTCCTCGGAACGGGTCATTCCCGGCAAATATGTCATACCCGAACAGAACGATACTCGCGAGAAAGATGGCTGCACCTGCAAGAAACAACAGCGGCGACGCACCATCCCAGGTTTCTGTCATCAGTCTCTACGTTGACTGTCGTGGTGGTGAATGTTAAACGCAGGTGGTCTCGATAACGAACACCTTTTTACTACGGGTATCGGACCAGACGGTATGGCTACGGAAACCGGTGACAGCGCTCCGGAAACTGAGGAGTTTGACCCGTTCCTTCGGAGCGTGACAGTTACCACGACGGCGACGTTGTTGGGTATCGTCGCTGCGGTCCTTTCGATGCTGTATGCGACGGAGGGGACGAGCCCTGATACCTTCATGGGTGGGCTGTTTTTGCTCGGCGCTATTGCCGTCCAGTTCCCAATTTACAGCATCATCGGCATCGATACCGCTGAGTTTGGAACCAAAGACCAACTGTATATTTTCTTTATGACGTTTGCACTCTGGTTCGTCACGTGGACGCTGTTGCTAACGACGGGTGCACTACAGTAACCATGGCTGACGATAGTATCGCCGTTGTCGACCTGGAGAAATGCCAGCCAGACAGATGCAACTACGAATGCGCGAATTTCTGTCCGCCAAACCGCACTGGAAAGGAGTGCATTATCACGCGAGAGGAGCGGTATGAAAAGGACGAACCCTATCAGGGGCGGGCTGACCAGGTCTGGATTTCCGAGGATATCTGTCTCGGTGAAACCTGTGGTATCTGTGTCGAGAAATGTCCCTTCGACGCGATTCAGATTCTCAATCTCCCACAGGAGTTGGATGAAGAGCCTGTGCACCGGTTCGGTGATAACTCCTTTGCCCTCTATGGACTTCCTGCTCCCGAGGAGGGGCGAGTGACCGGTATTCTCGGGCCGAACGGTATCGGAAAGACCACTGCGGTCCATATCCTGGCTGATGAACTTGCCCCCAACCTCGGCCGGATAGGTGAGGAACCGGACTGGGACGAGATTCTGGAGACGTATCGGGGTACTGCGCTACAGGAGTATCTCGAATCCATGCGCGCTGGTGATGTGACTGTGGCTCGCAAACCACAGTACGTCGACCAGATTCCGGACCAGTTCGATGGCAAAACATCCGAACTGCTTGCGGGGACTGACGAGCGAGGGGTTCTCGATGAACTCGTTGAGCGGCTCGAAATCGACCCAGTCATTGACCAGCCTATCGGAACCCTTTCGGGAGGTGAACTTCAGCGGGTTGCGCTCGCTGCCGCGCTCGCTCGGGATGCTGACTTCTATTTCCTCGATGAAATCACGCCGTATCTTGATATCAGCCAGCGGATGACTGCAGCACGGTTGATTCGGGAACTTGCGGAAGAAGAAGGGCGCTCGATGCTCGTCGTCGAGCACGACCTCGCAATTCTGGACCTGCTTGCTGATGCCATCCACATCGGCTACGGTGAGTCCGGAGCCTTTGGTATCATTACCCCACCGAAATCGGTCAAAGGTGGGATTAACCAGTACCTCTCGGGCTATCTCGAAAACGAAAATATGCGGGTTCGTGAGACGAATATCGAGTTCGAGGAACACGCACCGCGGTCAACCTCGACCGGCGATGTCGTTATCGAGTATCCCGCACTCGCAAAGGATTACGGCGACGGTGAATTCTCGCTTGAAGTTGCGGCCGGAACCATCCACGAAAACGAGGTACTCGGCGTTGTGGGACCGAACGGAATCGGAAAGTCAACCTTTGCAAAACTGCTGGCCGGACGGCTTGAACCCGACAGCGGCGAGGTTGACTCACAACTGGACATCGCCTACAAACCGCAGTATATCGAAATCGACCAGCCGATGCGTGTCGATACGTTCCTCTCATCGATTACCGGGGACTTTGGTTCCTCATACTGGAATACGGAGATTGCACAGCCGTTACAATTAGAGCGAATTATGGAGCAAAATCTCACCGACCTCTCCGGCGGTGAGCGCCAGCGGGTTGCGATTGCAGCCTGTCTTTCGAAGGATGCCGACCTCTACCTGCTGGATGAGCCGTCTGCACACCTTGATGTCGAACAGCGGGTCCTCGCAACGTCTGCCATTCGTCGCTATGCCGAGAATCACAACGCCACGGCGATGGTTATCGACCACGATATCTACATGATTGACCTGCTCTCTGACCGGTTGCTCGTTTTTGATGGCGAACCAGCCAAACACGGACAGGCATCAACGCCGAGTGGGATGCGTGAGGGGATGAACCAGTTCCTTTCAAATCTGGATATTACGTTCCGTCGGGATGAACGAACCTCCCGACCGCGAATCAACAAGCCCGGTAGTCAACTCGACCGTGAGCAAAAGTCCGCTGGCGAATACTACTACGCACCCTGAAACCGTCTTTACCCACCGTTACAGGTTTGCCCGCAGTTCGGTTGCTCTGTCGATGAACTGCGTACGAATTTCTCGCTGGTCTACTGGTTCGAGTTCGTACTCCAGAGACGGGACTGCTGGTGGTTCGAAGTCGGTCAATAGCTCATCCGCTTCGTACCGAAAGAGTCGGATATCCGCCTGTTTGACTGCTTCCCATTGGGCGTCCGTCGGTGGTTCGACACCGAGCCAGTCCCAGACAGTCTTCAGAATACCCCGTTCAATTTGTTCGTACCCTTCAAGTTCACCTTTGATAGGGCGTGGAACGTCAGTAATGTAGGCTTCAGCCGCGTCGTGAAAAAGTCCGTACAGCTGAACGCGAGGTCCGTACTCCTCAGCGAGTTCAGTATGAACGTATAGCGAATGACGAGCGACGGAGTAGAACCATCGTGACTGTCCCGCATAACGGCAAGTCTGTGAGAGGCCGTGAGCGATATCTTCGAGGTTAAGTTCCTCCGGAGTTGGGTCGAGTGGATAGAACATCTTCCCGGAGTAGGTTCCAATCGGTCGTCCCCGAGATGAGTCAGTCATATCCGCGAGTAACGGGGGAAATATAAAAGCTCCACCGGTCGAAACCGGGTAACTGCGTTTTTATAGTTGAGAAGCAAACAACAGTCAACCCCGCAGATGGATCGGAGTTATTACAGCCTCCTCGGTGTTTCTCCGGATGCGACAGTCGAGGAAATCAAAGCCGCCTATCGTGCACGTCTCAAAGAGACTCATCCGGACGTAAGCGATAGTGCAGACGCCAGTGAGCGAACACAACAACTCATTGAGGCGAAAGTGGTGTTGACCGACCCAGAGAAACGTGAGCGATACGACCGCCTCGGTCATGCAGCGTATGTGGGACTGGATGGACCTGACGCTACTGGAGACCACCACTCGGATGACTCGACGGAACCATCTACGCAAGCCGACCAGAACCAGACCACACAACAGGCCAACCAGCACCAACAGAGTGAGAAAAAGCATAGTGACCCTACGAATTGGTACTCCCGGACAGACAATCATGTTGGCACACCGCAGTGGACAGGAGATGAAACTGATGAATGGAATGCCTGGACTGTAAATGGAAGTTACGCAGTTCGGAGAAGCGATGATACGTTCCAATCGATTATTTTCTCGAGTAAATCACTGGTGTTGCTCGCTGCGACGTTTCTCGTCTATCCAGTACTGATTTTTGGTGCATTGTTCCCTGAATTTCCGCTCCCAGCACGTGTTCTTGTGGGCCTCTGTGCCATCTTCGTGATTGCGTTTTTGCAGAGTATACCTGAAGTCGGAATACTTGTGTTTGGGACCTGGTCAGTTCTGTTCCCAGTAATCCTCGTTACCGCTCAAATCCCGCTAGCTTCGCCTGCTGGAATCGGGGCCTCTCTTGCAGTACTGTTTCCCCTTGGGCTATCCGCACTCACTAGAATGGTTATTCGACCAGTGAGGCTTTGATACTGAAGGTTACAGCGGGAAACAAAACCTTAGCTATCCTCGAATTCGATTATATCAATATCGATGTCCAGTGGAGTATTGATATCACGGTCATCGGAGAGTGGGTTTGAGACATCTATTTCAAGAACTTTTGCATAGTCTTCCGTATTAATTTCGACAATTTGGGTGCCGATAGTTGGTGTATCCCAGGTCAAACTTACGTCTTTTGAGTCACCAGTTTCAATTTCAACCGTCTCTACGTCTAGTATTGCGTTAGAGCCCCTGGTTGTCAGTGAGATAGATTGCTCCCCGTCTTCGGTACCGGAGTTATTGATTGTCGGTTCCAGCGTTAACGGTTGTCCGGGTACAATTGATTCTTCCATACTGCTATCCTCGTCAATTTCGAAAAAGTCCAGAGTTTCGGCGACATTCAACCCCTCATCGGTAATGTTGACTGAGGCATTACCGCTGTCATGTGACCCAACCACTGCATAGATTTCTTCAATAGCTGTGCTTGGTGGCTCCCACTTGATTTCTTCTTCGTGTGACTCATTAGATTTGACTTCTTCTTCAAAGGTTGTCGAATTGCCGAGTTTCACTGTATTATTTAGTTCATAGTATAGCGCGATATCCTGACCTGACTCTGCATCCACATTGCCTACGTTCTCTATCTCAACTAATAGGTTTTCCTCATCACCCTTGGTCAAATTATATGAAGTATCTTCAAATGAGATCTCTAGGTCAGTAGGCATATACTCCTCGGAGTTCGGCATATTTGCAGCACAGGTTTCCAAATAGTCGATAACTCCCTCGGAGTCTGCTGAATTAATATTCTCATCATAAGCAATGAGGCATAGTGGAACATCCGAATGTGATTCATTCAGTTCATATCGAATATAATCATCATTATTACTCAGCTCAAAATCATCAATTTCTACAGGGCTAGTTACATCTCCGTACACAACATTGCCTTCAAGATCAAACCACTCTGCACTTTCAACATCACCACTGGGTGGCTCATCAGGATTGTTATTCTGTCCTATACGAAGCCATTCACCTCTCTCTTCGTCGTAATATGCTAGTTGCGATCTTTGGTTTTCAAATGCGTTCTCGTTTCCTACCATTGGATTCATCTCGAATCCAGCTTCAGTACGATTAATTGTCGCATTGTCATTGAACCGATTGAACCCCTCTGAGATATCGTCTGCAGACCCTGCGTAGAGGATTTGATTTTCCGCATATCCGGATAGTTGCTCCTTGGTCCCCACCTGATTAAATTTCATCTTTACCATCCCATCTGCAGAGTCCGTCTCAACACTATCGGGTGATTCCGTCATTCCCTCTTCAGCATACTCCTCCCAGGCTTCGTAATACTCCGTCTCGATACTCACTGTCACGTTGATGGGTGCAATGAAATCCCCTTCTCCAAGATAGCTCCATTTCGGTGAAAGAAGGTCCTCAATTTCCTCGGAGAACGCCTGTGCACCTTCAACATTCGTTCTGGCAGTAATCTCTTGGCCTGGTTGCGCTCCGGGCATCGAAGTGGTATCGACGAAATCAAACGCAACCATCGTCCCATCATAATCAAACGGTGGGTCCGTGAGTATCGTCGAAAAGTCGCCCTGCTGGCGAATCATTGCGCCGCCCTGATACGCAGTCACGATACCGTCGTCAGTCTCATGTTTTATCGTTCCAACGTCAAATTCTGTGGTATTCGATTCATCGCTTGCCTCTAAGTACTCAAGAGCAGTTGTATTCTCGACCGTGACGTTCACCGTTCCGTGGTCAGGCATCGTTTCCAGGTCGTCGCCATCGGTATCCGGAACGCTGAATTGTGTCGTCGAATCGACCTGGCTGCCGCTAATCTCTGCTAATCTATCCTCCATTTCGAACATCGAATCCTGTGTGATTCTATCCTCGGTGTCGCCCCCAATATTCCCGAGGAGAAATGTGCCGAATCCGAACAGCAACATCGCAGTAAGGAACGAAATAGCAATAATTAGAACCGTTCCGTATAGTTCGGATATCGACCGAGAATCACTTGCTAATTGGTCAGTGGACATGTAAATTTCGTTATTTCTACATACTGATTGGTTCACACCCTATTGTTAGTTACTCCCTGTTATCGGATGTGATAATGGGGACGGATTATGTCTTCAAGTTGTGACCTATCTTCACCCCCTGCAACGGAGACATCCTGCAAAGGTCAGTGAGGTTATGTTGAGGGTTTGAGCAGTATAGAGACGATTAAAAGTCTCGTTGCCGTCCTTTCGGAACCATCGAGCGGAGTTCACCGTACACGTACAGTCCTACGCCGAGAGGTTCGACCACATTTGCAACATCATGAATGATAATCAAATATCCCCAGTCGCCATCCCAATCGAGCTCCTGGTCGTAGCCGGCGAGAAACGCACTCGCTTCGCTCCGTGAGAGGTGTATCAGATTCTTGGTGGCATGATGACCAAACCCCTGGACCGCTTCGAGTGTTG
>LKMJ01000403.1_pt1 | contig 32526 bp, 34 predicted proteins | sample 643391 | NCBI WGS metagenome assembly LKMJ01 (sample SAMN04112250, study PRJNA286221) | soda lake metagenome | biome: soda lake; feature: Kulunda Steppe; material: water; isolation source: sample PL-Br10 brine of Picturesque Lake | place: Russia: Kulunda steppe | collected 2010-07 | reverse complement strand
TGGTCAGCGAGGGTGGCGGAACTGGTAGACGCACTGGACTTAGGATCCAGCGGGCAACCGTGGGGGTTCGACTCCCCCCTCTCGCACCAGATTCGTGGGGAAGCTATCACGGGGCATCGCCGCGGCGGCGTCCGGCCCGAACTTCCCGGGGCGCTGAGCGTAACCGGTCCGGCAACAACCGGCGCCGACTGTTTGGGTCGCGGGGCCGGCTCGTGTTAATATTCCGGTTATATTAAGGATTATAATCCCATATCCATCAACCATATTTAAACTTAAGGAAGGCAAAATGCAGGTTCGCGTTGAAGAAGTAAGTTCGCTCTCCCGTCGCATGGAGGTGGTACTGCCTCCGGAAACGGTGGCCGGGGAGCTTGATGCCGCCTATGACAAACTCAAGGGTGAGGTTAACCTCAAGGGGTTTCGCAAAGGCAAGGTGCCCCGCAAGGTGCTGGAAAAAAATTACGGGCCCAAAGTAGAGAACGAGACCGCCGATCGGCTGGTACAGGAAAGTTATTTCGACGCCCTGGAAAAGGCCGGGCTGGATGCCGTGGTTCACCCCGAGATCAGTGATCATCGCTTTGAAAACGACGGCAGCTTCTTCTACCAGGCGGAAATCGATGTGCGTCCCGAGTTTACCCTGGGGGAATACAAGGGAGTGGAAGTGGAGCAGCCCGAGCTGGTGGTCAGCGACGAGGACGTGGACGCCGAGCTGGAAAAGCTGCGCCAAGAGGCCGCCCCGTTGCGGAATGTAACTGACCGGGCGATCGCCGCCGGTGATCTGGCGGTGATCGATTTTACCGCCTATGACCAGGGTGAAGAGATGAAGCATGTCGGCGGCCGCGATTTTTCCGTGGATGTCGGCAGTGGTCATATCGGCCCTGAGTTCGAGGGCAACCTGCTGGGGCTCAAGGCCGGGGAGGAGTCCACGTTCAAGGTCGATTTTCCCGCCAACTTTGGTAATATGCTGTTGGCTGGCAAGAGCATCGAGTTTGCCGTCCAGGTCAAGGAGGTCAAGGAGCGGGTGCTGCCTGAACTCGACGACGAGTTCGCCAAGGACGTGGACGCCGACCTGGTCACCCTGGATGATCTGCGCCGGCATATCCGGGAAAAGCGTCTGCAGGAAATGGAAGAAGCCCGGCGGGGCGACCTGGTTGACCGGGTCATGAAGGTGATTCTGGGAAATCATGATTTTGAGGTGCCTCCCCGTTTGGTGGCCCATGAGATCGACTCCATGATCAAGGAACTCGAGACCAACCTGGAAAACCAGGGCTTGAGCCTGGAAGCGGCGGGAATCAACCGCGAGTCGCTGGTCGAACAGTACAAGGAGGGGGCCGAAAAGCGGGTCCGGGGCGACTTTATTTTGAAAAAAATCGCCGAACAGGAAGAGATCAAGGTAGCCGACGAAGACATCAGCAAGGGTTTCCAGCGCATTGCCGACCGGTACAACATGCCGGTGGAGGAAGTAAAAAAGTATTTCCAGAGCCGCAATGAACTGATGCCCTTTATGCATGAACTGCTCACCGAAAAGATTCTTGATTTCCTGGTGGAGCATGCCCGGATCAAGACGGTGGCCGCCGATGCCGCCGAAGCTGTAGAAGCCGGGCCAAAAGCCGGCGACAACCCAGAAAACCCCGAAAAGGAGGCGTAATGAGCCTGATTCCTTTTGTTATTGAGCAGACCCCGCGAGGGGAACGCTCCTACGATATTTATTCCCGGTTGCTCAAAGAACGGATCATTTTCCTGGGCACCGGTGTCTCCGATGAAGTGGCCAATGTTATCATCGCCCAGATGCTTTTTCTGGAAGCCGATGATCCGGACAAGGATATCACCTTTTACATCAACTCCCCCGGCGGGTCGGTAACGGCGGGGCTGGCCATTTACGACACCATGCGTTACGTTAAAAGTGATATCTCCACCCTGTGCCTGGGGCAGGCCGCCAGCATGGGGGCGTTACTGCTGGCCGCCGGCAGCGAAGGCAAGCGCTACGCCCTGCCCAACTCCCGGATCCTGATCCATCAGCCCATGGGCGGCTACCAGGGTCAGGCTTCGGACATTGACATCCACGCCAGGGAAATCCTGCGGATGCGTCAGGATTTAAACCGTATTCTGGCCTCGCACACCGGCCAGACCCTGAAAAAAATCCAAAAGGACACCGAGCGTGATTACTTCATGAGCGCTGAAGAGTCCAAGGCCTACGGCATTGTCGACAAGGTCTTGTATGAAAGGACTAAAACCAGCGAGGAAAGCTGAAGATGTCGAACGAAAATGACAATGAAACCGAAGTTTCCTGCTCGTTTTGTGGCAAGCCGCAGAACGAGGTCAAGAAGCTGATTGCCGGTCCCACCGTCTATATCTGCAACGAGTGCATCGATCTCTGCAACGAGATTGTCAACGAGGAGTTGCGCCAGAACGAGGGAGAAGGCGGCGATACCCGGGTGCTCAAGCCCGCCGAGATCAAAGAACTGCTCGACGAATACGTGGTCGGCCAGGACCGGGCCAAGCGGACGCTGGCGGTGGCGGTGCATAATCATTACAAGCGGGTGGAGGGTGACCGGAGCGAGGATTATCAGGATGTGGAACTGCAGAAAAGCAACATCCTGCTGATCGGTCCCACCGGTTGCGGCAAGACCCTGCTGGCCCAGACCCTGGCCCGGATTTTGAACGTACCTTTCAGCATCGCCGATGCCACCACCCTGACCGAGGCCGGTTATGTCGGTGAGGATGTGGAAAACATCCTGGTCAGCCTGCTCCAGGCCGCCGATAACGACGTGGCCCGGGCCGGCCGGGGAATTGTCTACGTCGACGAAATCGACAAGATCGCCCGCAAGTCCGACAGCGCCTCGCTGACCCGCGATGTTTCCGGCGAAGGGGTACAGCAGGCCCTGCTCAAGATCATTGAAGGCACCGTGGCCAGCATTCCTCCCAAGGGGGGCCGCAAACACCCCCAGCAGGAATATATCAAGCTGGATACTTCCAATATCCTGTTCATCTTCGGCGGCGCCTTTGTCGGGCTTGACCAGGTGATCAGCCAGCGGTCCGGGACCAAGTCCCTGGGGTTTGGCGCCAAGGTAGAAGGCAAAACCAAAAAGAAGACCGGCGAGATCCTGGCCCAGGTGGCCTCCGAGGATCTCCTGCGCTATGGTCTGATCCCCGAACTGGTGGGCCGGCTGCCGGTAACCGCGACCATGGATGAACTGGAGGAGGAAGATCTGGTCAGGATCCTGCGGGAGCCCAAGAATGCCTTGACCAGGCAGTATGAAAAACTCTTCAGTTTCGATGAGACCCGGCTGCGTTTCACCGAGGGCGCGCTTTCGGCCATCGCCCGGGAGGCCATCAAGCGCAAGGCCGGCGCCCGCGGCTTGCGGTCGGTGATGGAGGAGGCCATGCTGGATATCATGTACGACCTGCCCTCCCAGGAGAATGTCCGGGAATGCCTGATCAGCGAGCAGGTTATCACCAATCACGATTATCCGGTGGTGCTCTACGACAACGAAGAAAAGAGAAGCGCCTGAGCCATGGGTGATGTCGACAGTCGCAAGATATACCCCCTGATGCCGCTGCGGGACATTGTCCTGTTTCCTTACATGGTCGCCCCGCTGGTGGTGGGCCGGGAACGTTCGATCAAGGCCCTGGAAGAGGCCATGGCTTCGCGCTCCGAGATTTTCCTGGCCGCCCAGAAGGATCCCACCGAGGAGGAACCCGATGAGGGCGGGGTCCATGAAGTGGGGACCGTGGCCACGGTTATGCAGCTGCTACGCCTGCCCGACGGCACCATTAAGGCCATGGTGGAAGGCAAGCGCCGGGCCCGGGTGAGTCGCCATCTTCCCCACGCCGAAATGTTCAGGGTGGCGGTGGAGGAGTGCCCGGAGCAAAATGTGCCTGAGGCGGAATTAACCGCTTATCTGCGTGAGTTGCGCATCGCTTTTCAGGAGTACATCAAGCACTACAAGAAGATCCCCGCCGAGGTGGTCAAGTCCTTGGGGCGGATCAATGACCCGGCCAAGTATGTCGATGTCCTGGTGGTCCATCTGCCCGTGGATATCGAGCAAAGGCAGCAGGTGCTGGCCACCCTGGCGCTGAGTGAGCGTTTTGACCTGGTTTTGAACCTGCTGCACCAGGAAATCCAAGTGGCCCAGCTGGAGGAGGGTATCCGCGGGCGGGTCAAAAAGAAGATCGATAAAACCCAGAAAGATTATTATCTGGCTGAACAGATGCGGGAGATCCAGAAGGAGATGGGGGGCAAGGACGACCCCGCCTCCGAACTGGCGGATCTGGAAAAGCGGCTCAATGACAAGCAGCTGCCCCGGTATGTCCGGGAAAAGGTTGAGCAGGAGTTCAAGAAGCTCAAGAACATGCCGGCCATGTCCGCCGAGGCCACGGTGGTGCGCAATTACGTGGAGTGCATCCTGGGCCTGCCATGGCAGGAAAAAAGCGACAGCCGGCTTGATCTGGACCTGGCGGAACGGGTTCTCGAAGAGGACCATTACGGTTTGAGCAAACCCAAGGAGCGGATTCTGGAATACCTGGCGGTCAGGAGCCAGGTGGAAAGGCTCAAGGGGCCCATCCTCTGCCTGGTTGGGCCGCCGGGAGTGGGCAAGACATCGATCTGCAAGTCGGTGGCCCGCTCCATGGATCGCAAATTCCAGCGCCTTTCCCTGGGCGGAGTCCGGGATGAAGCCGAGATCCGCGGGCATCGGCGGACCTATATAGGAGCCATGCCCGGCAAGATTCTGCGGGCCATGCAGAAGGCCCAGGTGGCCAATCCGGTGCTCTGCCTCGACGAAGTGGACAAGATGAGCATGGATTTCCGGGGAGACCCGGCCGCCGCTCTGCTGGAGGTCCTGGACCCGGAGCAGAACCACAGTTTCAGCGATCATTATCTTGATCTCGAGTATGATCTCTCCGATGTCTTCTTCATCACCACCGCCAACAATCTGGCCGCCATCCCGGCCCCGCTCCAGGACCGGATGGAGATCATCCAGATCAACGGCTACACCGAGGAGGACAAGGTCAGTATCGCCCGCGGTTTTCTGGTCCCCAAACAACTGGAGGCCAATGGCTTCAGCCCCGACGATATTGTTTTTACCGAGGCCGCCCTGCGGGAGATCATTCGCCGTTATACCCGGGAGGCCGGAGTCCGCAACCTGGATCGCACTATTTCCGCGATTTGCCGCAAAGTAGCCCGGCAGCGCCGCAAACACAAAAACCATAAAAAAACCCGCCTGACCCCGGCCGCCGTGGCCCGCCACCTGGGAGTGGCCAGGTACCGTTACGGGCTGGCCGAAGATGAGGACCGGGTGGGCCTGGCCACCGGCCTGGCCTGGACCGAGGTGGGCGGCGAGTTGCTGCAGATCGAAACCGCCCTGATGCCCGGCAAGGGCAAGCTCACCGTCACCGGCAAGCTGGGCGATGTTATGCAGGAGTCCGCCCAGGCCGCCCTGAGTTATGTCCGGACCCGGGCCTGGAGCTTGAACCTGAAGCCGGATTTTTACCAGAAACTGGATATTCATTTCCATGTCCCCGAAGGCGCCATCCCCAAGGACGGCCCGTCGGCGGGAATCACCATGGCCGCTTCCCTGGTTTCGGCCCTGCTCAAGATACCGGTGCGCCGTGATGTGGCCATGACCGGTGAGATCACCCTCCGGGGCCGGGTGCTGCCCATCGGCGGCCTGGTGGAAAAACTGCTGGCGGCCAAGCGGGGTAATATCAAGCATATCCTGATTCCCCGGGAGAATGAGCGTCATCTGAAGGAAATTCCGGCCCGGATATTAAAGGATCTGCGGATCGATACCGTGGGTAATGTCGATGAGGTGCTGCAGCTGGCCCTGGCCCTGCCCGCCGGTGAGTCGCTTTTCCGCGAGGAAGAGGATGGCGGTGCCCAGGAGCCGCCGCTGTTTTCCGGTCTGGAGCCCCTGGAGTTTCCCCGCCCCCAGTAGGCATCCGGCTGTATCCTGATAATTTTGGCCGCCGTGGTTATGGTGCCCAGGAATGGGTGGCATTTATTCCGGCCCTGGCGGGGCGGGAAACTTCTTTTTTGCTTGACGAAAGCTCGGTCCCATGGTTAATAGGGGGCCTTGAAGCGGATGGGCGAATAGCTCAGTTGGGAGAGCATCGGCCTTACAAGCCGAGGGTCACAGGTTCGAGCCCTGTTTCGCCCACCATTCACAATTACAGGGGTTGTAGCTCAGTTGGTTAGAGTGCTGGCCTGTCACGCCAGAGGTCGCGGGTTCGAGTCCCGTCAACCCCGCCAGGAAAATCAAGGGAAATCAGGCAAGCGGTCTGGTTTCCCTTTTTTTGTGCGGTGCTCCGTGATCGCTTGCGGGGCACCCCCCCCGTGACTGGTTGCTGGTGAACTGGGGCAGGATTTGCTTGACAACGATGGTCGACGGCGACTAACGTGACTTGTTTTGTGTGCGGGAATACTGTGACATCTTTTGGTGAGGTTTTATTCCTTGTCGGTGCTGGCCTACATAGAGGGACTGGGTGAGCGGACCCTGTACGTTGTCCGTGATCTGGGGCGGATGGGTGTTTTTCTGGTCCAGGTTGTGGCCGGGCTTTTTGAGCGACCGTTTCGCCTGGCGGAGGTGATTCGCCAGGTCCGCTTGATTGGGGCCTTCTCGCTGCCCGTCATTTTCTTTACCGCCGCCTTCACCGGCATGGTGCTGGGGCTGCAAGGATACTATACCCTGCGCAAGTTCGGAGCCGAAGGGGCCCTGGGCTCCATGGTGGCCCTTTCCCTGCTGCGCGAACTGGGGCCGGTGCTCACCGCCCTGATGGTCATCGGCAGGGCCGGTTCGGCGATGTGTGCCGAGATCGGTATTATGCGCAACTCCGAACAGCTCGACGCCCTGGAGTGCATGGCCGTCAGTCCCTTTCGCTACCTGCTGGCGCCCAAGCTGCTGGCCACCCTGATTTCCATTCCCCTGTTGACCATGATTTTCAGCGTGGTGGGGATTTTCGGCGGTTATCTGGCCGGGGTCGTGCTGCTGGGGATCAATGCCGGCTCATACTATGCCGGGATGGAGCAGAGCGTGGTCATGAAGGATATCAACATGGGGATCCTTAAGTCCTTTGTCTTTGCTCTGCTGGTGGTCTGGATCTGTACCGGCCGCGGTTACTTCGTGCACCAGATCCGGGGGGCCGGTTTCGGGGCCGAAGGGGTCAGCCGGGCCACCACCCAGGCGGTGGTGCTTTCTTCCATTTCCGTCCTGCTTTGGGACTATCTGTTGACGGCTATTTTGTTATGAGCAGCCCGGTCATTGAGTTTGAACAGGTCAGCAAATCATTCGACAGCCAGCAGGTGCTTAACGGCGTGGATTTTGCTATTGAGGGCGGCCGGACCACGGTGATTGCCGGGGCCAGCGGCCAGGGCAAGAGCGTTACCCTGAAGCTGGTTCTGGGGCTGCTTAAGCCCGACTCCGGCAGGGTTCTGGTCAAGGGCCGGGATATCTCCCGGATGCGTGGCCGCCGGCTCAACGAGATGAGAATGAATTTCGGGGTGTTGTTTCAGGGCGGGGCACTCCTGGACTCCCTGTCCGTTTTTGCCAACGTGGCCTTGCCCCTGCAGGAAAGAACCTCTCTGGTCGCCGGTGAGGTTCGCCAGCGGGTTATGCAAACCCTGGAGCAGTTGGGATTGTCCGGTCATGAAGAAAAATATCCGGCCCAGCTTTCCGGCGGCATGAAAAAACGGGTTGGCCTGGCCCGGGCCCTGATGCTGCAGCCGGAGATCATGCTTTTCGATGAGCCGACCACCGGCCTGGACCCGGAAAAAGCCATGGAGATTTACCGGCTTTTTCTCGAAACTCAGCAGAAATTTGGCTACACTGCGGTGATTGTCAGTCATGATGTTCCCAAGATCTTCAACCTTGCCGACCAGGTAATTATCATGGGCCGGGGCGGGGCTAAAAACTTTCCCAGCCCGGAAGATATTCAGCGCAGCAGCGATCCGGATATCCGGGAATTCGTCCGCATCACCATGGGCGATATTTATCTGAGCAAAACCATGGAAAATGACTATGAGTAGAGCTAAAGTGGATCTGGTGGTGGGCCTTTTTGTCCTGGCCGGTTTTTTCTCCTTTGTTTATTTGTCGGCCCAGCTGGGTGATTTTGCGCCGCTGTCCAAACGGCACCAATATCAGGTTCAGGCCGAATTCGGTAATATTTCCGGCCTGCGCCAGGGCGCGGTGGTGGAAATTGCCGGGGTCAGAGTGGGCAAGGTGACCGGGATAGACCTCAGTGACCGGCAGCGGGCCGAGGTGACCATGTATATCGACCGGGAAGTGGAGTTAAGCGAAGATTCCATCGCCTCCATCAAGACCCAGGGCATTATCGGCGAAAAGTATGTCTCCATCAGCCTCGGCGGTTCCGATATGATGCTGGAAGATGGCGATTGGCTGCTGGAAACCGAGTCCGCTCTCGATTTGGAGGAACTGGTCAGCAAGTACATTTTTGGCGGGGTCTGATTTTACCGGTTTGAGGCGGGCCGTTTGCCGGGGTTTGATGTCCATGTTCGAGCAAAGCGGGAAAAAAACGGGAGTATCGGGAGGGCGGCCGGCGTTGTGGTGGGCCCCGCTGGTGCTTTGTTTTTTTTTGGTCTTGCCGGTTGCGCTTCCCGCCGAGGAAGTCGTTTCCGACCAGGACCCGGTCACCGGCCGAGAGGACTTTTACGACCCCTGGGATGACGACCCCTGGGATGAAGGTACCCGGGATGACAAGACCCTGCCCGACCCCCTGGAGCCCCTGAACCGGGTATTCTTCACCTTTAACGACCGCCTTTATGTCTGGGTTCTGGATCCGGTGGCCCGCGGCTATGCCTCGACCCTTCCGGAGGATGTCCGACTTTGCTTCCGGCGTTTTTTTCGCAATCTAAAGGCCCCGGTGCGGGTGGTCAATAATTTGCTGCAGGGGCGGGTACGGGACAGTGGCACCGAACTGGCCCGGTTTACAATCAACACCACCGTAGGCATCGCCGGTTTGACCGATCCGGCTGCTGACACCTTCGGGATTAAGCAGCGGGATGCCGATCTGGGGCAAACCCTGGGGATTTACGGCCTGGGTGACGGGTTTTATATCAATTGGCCGCTGGCCGGGCCATCAACCCTGCGTGACTCGGTGGGGGCGGCCGGCGATTCCCTGGTCAACCCGTTCTCCCGCCTGATGGCTGAAGACATCAGGGCCGGAGCGGCCGTTTACTCCGGCCGGACGGTCAACAACGTTTCGCTGCAGCTCGGTGAATACGAGCGCTTCACCGAAGCTGCCTTTGATCCCTATATTGCGGTTCGGGATGTCTACTGGCAGTACAGGCGAAGTAAAATTCGCGACCGGGGCAAGGAGGATTCCGAAGTGCCGGCGCTTTTCAGTGATACCGATGAGGCTGGACGATAGACCGGCCGTGGATCTATCCCATGGGATAACGGTGGCCGCCGCCCCGCCGGGCTTTCAAGCTATGGCCAGCCGGGTCGGCGAAAACAGGATAAAGCCATGAAACAGGAGAGATAAGGTGCGGAAAGTAAAAACATTTGCCTCGGAAAAGTTTGCTTACCTGGTCGGGGGGCTTATGCTGGGCCTGTTGTCCGTTGTCTCGCTGGTCGCCATGCCGGGGTCGGCCATGGCCGCAGATCCAAGTGAAACCGTGACCAGGGCGGTGGACGAAATTATCGAGATTCTTAACGATCCGGAACTGGCCGGCGAGGAAAATAGTGAAGAACGTTACGGCAGTGTGGTAGCTCTGGTGGATAAATTTCTCGACTTTCGGGAGATCTCCATGCGTACCATGGGGCCTCGCTGGCGCGACATCGATGACGATCAGCGGCAAACTTTTATCGATCTGTTCAAGAAACACCTGGAGCGAAATTATATTGACCAGGTGGATGAATATTCCGATGAAAAGGTCGTGGTCAAGGAACATGAAATTCGCGAGGATCGCCGGGGCAACCGTTATGCCCGGGTGATGACCGATTTTGTCATGAAGGACCAGGCGGTGCCGATTAATTACCGGATGCGGGAGAAAGATGGCCGGTGGCTGGTATATGACGTGGAAATCGAAGGGGTAAGTCTGGTGCGCAATTTTCGCAGTCAATTTGAGCCCTACTCTTTTGACGAATTGATTCAGCGCCTGGAAGAAGGCCTTGCCACCGGCGAAAACGCCCTGGCCGACGATGATAAGGATTTCAGCCTATGACCGTGATTGACAGCAGCGCGGGAGTCGAGGTTTCCCGGTCAGCCGGTGGCGGGATCGACCGGGAAGAGGCTGCCGCCGTACTGGCCTTTCTTGAGCCCGACGAGGCTATGCGCCTGGCCGCCATGGGCCGGGTGAAACAATGGAATGCGGGCGAGACCGTTATTGATGGCCACCGGCCCGCCGATTTTCTGGCCTTTGTGCTGGATGGCAAACTGGCGGTAAAGAAACCGGCCTCCTTCCCCGGCCGTTACGTGTTGCTGGCGGAGATCGAACGGGGAGGCATGGCGGGTGAGGCCGCGGTGGTGGACCTGGCCGGCGTACCCGGATGCTCATCAGACAGCGGCGGCCCCGCCTGTTATGGAACCGTGGTGGAGGCGGTGGAACCCTCCCGGCTGCTGGTTTTGTCCCGGGAACGCCTGCGGGGGTTAATCGAAGATGACCAGGGTCTGGCCCTGAAACTGTTGGTCAGGATTGTCAAGGTCATGCGGCAGCGGCTTCGTGGTGCCGGCGAACGGCTTGCATGGATTCTGTGAAGGATCTTTTCAGGAAAACCCTGGCACCTTTGATCCTGTTTTACGCCTCGCTGGTTTTCTTGCTCACCGCCTATTTCGTTTTCTCCCGCCAGCTGGCGCTGCCGGTCGCCCTGTCCATGCTTTTGGCGGCTCTTGTGCTGGGCGCCCTGTTCGGGGTGATGGTGGCGGCCCTCGACCGCCTGCAGCAGTCCGCCACTGCCCTCCTGCGGCGGGTTCTGCCCGGCGTTACCGCCGGCTTTCTGCTTTTTTTCGGCTATGTCATCGGTTATATTCTCCTTTTTACCGGTCTGGTTGCTTATCCCCAGGGGCGGATAATCGACGCCGGCGTGGTGAACTCGACGGCACAGCTTGATTTCAAGCTCTACAGCATGAATTTCGTGCTGTTTCTTGCCGTGTGGTCCTGGCTTGACCACGGGGGGCGGCTGGTCCGGAAGATGGCCCGGTGGCTGCAACATAGCCGGGCCAGGGCCGGGGGTCAGGAAACTCCTTGACCAAAACGGTTAGATATTCTATATTTTCCCGTTTTGGTAATTTTATCCGGACCGCCGTATAGTCGCCATGATAATCAGATTTGCCGAAATTCCGCCCCAGGGTCTGGCTCTGGAACTAGCGGACCAATCGTGGTTCCCCGACCATGAACTGAAACGCCACGGGGTGGCCCGGGCGGCGGTAACTCTTTCCCGGGAGCGGGAGCGGGTGATTTTTGCCGGCTGGCTGGAGGCCACTGTAAGTCTGCTGTGCGACCGTTGCCTGGAGTCATACCGGCATCAGGTTGATGTCCGGTTCAGTCTGCATCTGGAACTGTCAGGCCGGGAGGAAGCGGCCACGGCTCACGGAGAGATGGAACATGCCTGCAGCCGAGAGGAATTGGATACCATCTTCCTGGACGAAGACCTGGTGGATGTGGCGGACCTGCTGGCCCAGCAGGTTTTTTTGAGCCTGCCGGTAAAATATCTGTGCAGCCGGGATTGCCGGGGGCTGTGTTCCGCCTGCGGGAGTGATCTTAATCGTGGTGATTGCGGCTGTGCCGTGGAAGCAAAGAACTCACCCTTTGCCGTGCTGAAGGTGTTGAAAACATCATAGCCGTTTTTATTGTCCGGACAAAAATGACCACCCCATCCATGGTCGCACCTGACCGGCAATTGATAAACCAATTAGAGTGAGCAAGTGAAACCCGGCCGTTGTCCGACATTGGCGACAGCGACTAATCTGAATAATCGTGGAGGTTTGTAAAAATGGCCCTGCCAAAAAGAAGAAAATCTCAATCCCGGACCAGGACCCGTCGGGCCCATGACGCACTGGCCGCCCCCGGTGTTGCCAAATGTGCCGATTGCGGGGAGCCCAAGATGCCCCATCGCCTTTGTCCTGGCTGCGGCTCCTATAAGGGCCGTACTGTGATCAAACTTGATGAAGATTAACTGAACCCGCATGGCCGGCAAGCTGCGCATTGCTCTGGACGCCATGGGCGGCGACCGGGGACCGGAAGAGATGGTGGCCGGTGCGGTCCTGGCGGTCCGCCATGAAGACGTGGCTGTCACCCTGCTGGGTGATGAGGCCCGGGTCAGGGCTGCCGTGGAGGCTTGTCAGCTGCCGGCGGAATTGGCCCATCGGCTTGAAGTCGTGCCCACCACCCAGGTGGTGGGGATGAGTGAGCCCCCCTTTGAAGCGATCCGCCGCAAGAAGGATTCTTCGATCATGCGGGCTTTTGCCCTGCACAAGGAGGGGCGGGTGGACGCGGTGGTTAGTGCCGGCAATTCAGGGGCCATCATGGCCGCCGGCCTGAAGTATCTGGGCCGGCTGGAGAGTATCTCCCGGCCCGGGATCGCCAGTACCTTTCCCACCATGAAAGACCCGGTGGTAATGATGGATGTCGGTGCCAATGTCGATTGCCGGCCCCGGCACCTGTTCGAATTCGGAGTTATGGCCACCGCCTTTTCCCGGGTGCTCTTCAATATCGAGCGCCCCCGGATCGGCTTGCTCAGTATCGGCGAGGAAGGCGGCAAGGGTAACACCCTGGTCCGCAAATCCCACCTGCTGTTTCAGCAAAGTTCCCTCAATTATATAGGCAATGTCGAGGGCCAGGAAACCTTCCAGGGCGATGTCGATGTCATCGTTTGTGACGGTTTTGTCGGCAATATCTGCCTCAAGCTCAGTGAAGGTCTGGCCGAGGTGGTTACCGCCATGCTCGGCGAGGAGATCAAAAAACGCCTGCCCGCCAAGATCGGCTACCTGCTGGCCCGGGATGCCTTTGCCGCCTTCCGCCGGCGGGTGGATTACGCCGAGTACGGCGGGGCGCCGCTGCTGGGTCTGCAGGGGACCGGAGTGGTTTGCCATGGCCGCTCCAGCGCGATGGCAATCAAGAACGCCATCCGGGTAGCCGCCGAGATGGTACGCAATCGAGTTAATGATCATATCATCGCGCTCCTGGCCGCCGACGATTATCTGGCCAAAAAGGCCGAGGCCGCCGAGGATGAGAACGGCCCTGGAGCCGTTGAATGAAGCGGGCGGTGATTATCGGCACCGGTTCGGCCCTGCCCCAGCGGGTGCTCAGCAATTTCGACCTGGAAGGGATGGTGGAGACCTCCGATGAGTGGATCACCGCCCGGACCGGGATCAAAACCCGCCGTATTGCCGGACCCGGCGAAGAAACTTCGCAACTGGCCGCCGGTGCAGCCCGTCAGGCCCTGGCCATGGCGGAGTTGGAGCCCGACGACCTGGACCTGATTGTGGTCGGGACCATCACCCCGGATATGACCATGCCTTCTTGCGCCTGTCTGGTGCAAAAGGAGCTTGGCGCCCGCCGGGCCTTTGCCCTGGATGTCAACGCCGCCTGTTCGGGGTTTCTCTATGCCCTGGATGTGGCCGACAAGTATATTTGCCGCAATCCCGGCTGGAAAATCCTGGTCATCGGCGCCGAAACCCTGTCCAGCCGGGTGGACTGGCAGGACCGCAATACCTGCGTGCTGTTCGGCGACGGGGCGGGGGCCTGCGTGGTAACCGGGGCGGAGGGAAGCCGGGGTTACCTGGCCTCCCGCCTGTTTGCCGACGGGACTCTTTGGGAGTTGCTGCACCTGGAAGGAGCGCCGGGGCATAATCCCGAACTGCGTCCCAACGTTAACACCGATCCCAGCATCATGATGTACGGCCGCGAGGTTTTCCGCCACGCCGTCCGGGCCATGGCGGATGCCGTGAGCCGGGTGCTGGCCGACCAGGGGGTGAGGCCGGCGGAACTGAGCCTGGTGATCCCGCACCAGGCCAATATCCGCATCATTCACAGTCTGGCCGAACATCTCGCCCTGCCGCTGGAAAAGGTCTATGTTAATGTGGACAAATATGGTAATACATCGGCGGCTACCGTCCCTATCGCTCTGGATGAGGCCAACCGTCAGGAAATGCTGAAGACGGGTGATCTGTTGCTGCTCTGTTCCTTTGGCGGCGGATTTACCTGGGGCGCATCACTTATTCGTTGGTAATACACGTTCTGCTGTACCGCCGCACCTCGGGTGCAAGCAGCCCCGGCGATTTTTGTGGCACGCTGTATCGCCGTTGATGGCTGCTCTCGGGGTGCGTCATTGACGGTGCTTGACGCCGTACGGTGCCTTTGCGGGCAGCGTTTTTTTAATTTGTAATCTGGCGCCGCCGGTTTTTGCCCGGCCGGCTTTATCGATGGCTCTACAACCTGGCTGTGGGCCGCACCGAAAAAGGGGAAGCAGTGGATTATTTTCTTAGTGAAGAACAGGAAATGATTGTCGATGTGGCCCGGCGGATCACCGATGAGCTGATTATCCCGCAACGGGCTCATTTTGATGAAACCGAGGAATATCCCCGGGAGATCTTAAACGCCCTGGCCGAAGCCGACCTTTATGGCTTGTATATTCCCGAGGAATACGGGGGCTTTGGCGGCGGCAGCTTTGATATAGCCCTGGCCCTCGAGCAGGTGGCCCGGGGCTGCACCGGGATGGCCACCGCCTTTGCCGCCAGCGGCTTGGGGGCCTATCCCATCCTTGTTTCCGGCAGTGAGGAGCTCAAGCAAAAATACCTGCCGGATATCGCCTCCGGCCGCCGATTCGCCGCCTTTGCCCTCACCGAGTCCGGGGCCGGCAGCGATGCTTCTGGAATCCAGACCACCGCCGTCAAGGACGGCGATCACTGGGTGCTCAACGGCACCAAGCAGTGGATTACCAACGCCGGCGAGGCCGGCATTTATACCGTGATCGCCATCACCGATCGCAAGCGCGGGGCCCGCGGGGCCACCATGTTCGTGGTCGAAGACACCGACCCGGGCTTTTCCGTGGGGCCCAAGGAAAAAAAGATGGGCATCCGCTGTTCTTCCACCCGCGAGGTGATCCTGAAAGACTGCCGGATTCCTGCCGACCGGGTAGTCGGCCGGCCCGGCCTGGGGTTTATCACCGTGATGAAAACGCTGGATCTTTCCCGCCCGGGAATTGCCATCCTGGGCGTCGGTCTGGGGCAGGGGGCTTTGGATGAGGCGGTGCGCTATGCCAAGCAGCGGGTCCAGTTCGACAAACCGATTATTTCCTTTCAGGCCGTGAGCCACATGCTCGCCGACATGGCCATCCAGGTCGAGGCCGCCCGCGCCCTGGTCTATGCTGCCGCCCGCCACATTGATGCCCACCCCGACCGCGCTTCCAAGGCCGCGTCCATGTGCAAGACCTTTGCCACCGATATGGCGATGAAGGTCACCGTCGACGCGGTTCAGGTGCTCGGCGGCTACGGCTTTATGCGCGAGTACCCGGTGGAGAAGATGATGCGCGATGCCAAGATCCTGCAGATCTATGAAGGCACCAACCAGGTTCAGCGCAACGTCATCGGCCAGGAGCTGAACAAGGAGTACACCAGGTAATGAAGATCGTGGTTTGCATCAAGCAGGTACCCGATGCCAAGGATGTCCGGCTCGACCCGGAAACCAACACCCTGGCCCGGGCCGGCGTTGAGTCCATCATGAACCCCTATGACCGCCATGCCTTAGAGGAAGGGGTGCGGTTGGCCGGGGAGCAGGGGGGGACGGTGACGGTGCTCAGCATGGGACCGCCCCAGGCGCAGGAAGTGCTGCGCGAGGCGGTGGCTTGCGGGGCCGACGGGGCGGTGCTGGTCTCCGACCGGGCATTTGCCGGGGCCGATACCTGGGCCACCACCCATACCCTGGCCCAGGCCATCAGGACCGTGGGCGGTGCCGACCTGGTGCTCTGCGGTAAACAGGCCATCGACGGAGATACCGCCCAGGTCGGTCCCGGCCTGGCGGAACGCCTGGGTTATCCCTACGCCACCTGCGTCAAGAAGCTGCTGGGCTGCGCCGAGGGCACCCTTCGCCTGGAGCGCATGATGGATGACGGCTATGATGTGTTGGAAGTTCAACTGCCGGCTCTGCTCACCGTGGTCAAGGAGATCAACCAGCCGCGGCTGCCTTCCCTCAAGGGGAAGATGAAGGCAAAAAAACTGGAAATCAAAACGCTCAGCGCGACCGATATCGATGCCGATCCCGGCCAGATCGGCCTGCCGGGCTCGCCCACCCAGGTGGTGCGGGTATTTTCGCCCCAGGCCCGGGGTGAGCGGACCATCTTCCACGGCAGCGTCGATGAACAGGTGGAGCAACTGGCCCGGGAGCTGGAAAAAGCGCTCTGAGCCGCTGCGGTGCTTGTTTTGCGGCGCCGACAATTATTCAGATATGAAAAGAGTTGGAAAATGCTGAAAATTGATGCCGAGGCCTGTATCGGTTGCGGGCTCTGCGAGGAAGCCTGCACCTTCGCCGCCATTCGGGTGGAAGACGGGGTGGCGGTGGCGGGTGACAACTGCACCCTCTGCGGGGCCTGCGTCGAGGTTTGCGAAGCCGGCGCCCTGAGTATTCCCCAGGAAGCAGGGCAGGAATCGCTTGATCTCTCCGCCTGGTCCGGGATCTGGGTATACGCCGAATACCGGCGGGGAAGGCTGGCGCCGGTGGCCCTGGAACTGCTGGGGGCCGGAAGGCGGCTGGCCGATAAACGGGGCGTGGAACTGGCCGCCGTGCTCATCGGCCCCGGGGAACTGGACCAGGCCGCCGCCGAATTGATCGCCCATGGCGCCGACCGGGTTTTCGCCGCCGCCGATCCGAGCCTGGCCGAGTTTTCCGATGACGCCTACGGTAACATCCTGGCCGATTTGATCCGGCAGCATCAGCCGGAGATCGTCCTGGCCGGCGCCACCGCCTTGGGTCGTTCCTTTATTCCCCGGGTGGCCACCATGCTGGCCGCGGGTCTGACCGCCGACTGCACCGAGCTTGATATTCGCGCCGAAGACGGGGCCCTGCTGCAAACCCGGCCGGCCTTCGGCGGCAATATCATGGCCACCATCGTCTGCCCCCGGACCAGACCCCAGATGGCCACGGTGCGGCCCATGGTGATGAAGCCCCTGGACCGGGATGAACAGCGCCGAGGCGAGATCGTCAGGGTCGAGTCGGAGCCCTCGCGGCTTGACTCCCGCACCCGAGTGCTGGAGAGCGTGGCCGCGGATCTTGACCGGGTCAACCTGGTCGAGGCCGATGTTGTGGTGGCGGGCGGCCGGGGGCTGGAAAACGCCGAAGGGTTTGCCCTGGTCAGCCGGCTGGCCGAAACTTTAGGCGGAGCGGTGGCGGCCTCCCGGGCCGTCGTGGATTCCGGCTGGATTCCCTACCCGCACCAGGTGGGACAGACCGGTAAGACGGTGGCCCCCAAGGTTTATATCGCCTGCGGCATTTCCGGGGCCATTCAACACCTGGTGGGAATGCAGTCGGCGGAAACGATAATCGCCATCAACCGGGACCCCGACGCCCCGATCTTCAACGTGGCCACCCACGGGATCGTCGGCGATGTCTTTGAGGTGGTCCCCAAGCTGATCGAGCGCCTGGAAAAATCTCGTTAGCACCGCGTTTTTTCCGCCGGCAGGCAAGAAGATACATGGCCGGCTTTGCCGCCGGCGGGTCCGGCCATGGCAACGTTACAAGTCTGGATCTTCGAGGAGCGGATATGAGTTTGCAGGATAAGATTGCCGTGGTCACCGGCGGCAGCCGGGGCATTGGTCGGGCTGTGGCCTTGCGGTTAGCCGCCATGGGCGCCCACGTGGTCGTCAACTACGTCAGCCGCCCCGAGGCGGCCCAGGCGGTGGCCGATGAGATCGCCGCCGCCGGCGGCCGGGGAGAAATCCTTCCCTTCGACGTGGCCGACACCGCCGCCACCGAGGCGGCCTTTAAAAAAATTATGGACGATCACGGCAGGCTTGATATTCTGGTCAACAATGCCGGCATCACCCGCGACGGCCTGCTGGTTAAAATGAAGGAATCCCAATGGGATGAGGTGCTGGACACCAATCTCAAAAGTGCGTTCACCTGCACCAAGGCGGTGAGCCGGGCGATGATGAAACAGCGCTGGGGACGGATCGTCAATATCTCCTCGGTGATTGGCTTTGCCGGCAATGCCGGCCAGAGCAATTACGCCGCCGCCAAATCCGGGCTGGTGGGGCTGACCCGTTCCGTGGCCCGGGAGCTGGCGCCACGCAATATCACTGTCAACGGAGTCGCTCCGGGCTATATCGTCACCGATATGACCAAGGATCTGCCCGATGAGATCAACGAAAAGATCCGGGGCGAAATTCCCATGGGGGTGCTGGGCGAGGCCGAGGACGTGGCCGGGGCCGTGGCCTACCTGGTCTCCGAGGACGGCCGTTACGTGACCGGTCAGTTTATCCATGTCAACGGCGGCATGTACATGGGCTGAGGGGCTTAGACCCGCCGGCGCCATTTTTTGCTTTTTTGTCGTATTTTGTTGTTGCAGGGCGATTGTGATTGGTGTTAGGGCTTAGGCTCTTAACCACGGTTATTAATTTTATTAATTTTTATAAAGGAGAAACAATCATGGCGGTTGAGGAAAAACTCATTGATATCATTGCAGAACAGTTGAGCGTAGACAAGGACAAGGTGGTCCCCGGCGCTTCTTTTATCGACGATCTTGGGGCTGATTCCCTGGATCTGGTGGAGCTGATCATGGCCATGGAAGAGGCCTTTGATATTGAGATCGCCGATGAGGTGGCTGAGAAGATCGTCACCGTGCAGGACGCCATAGATCATATCAATAAAATTTCCTGATCAACCGGTGGGAGTTTCATGGTGAAGAGACGAGTCGTGGTAACCGGAGTCGGCCTGATTACGCCGGTGGGAAACGGGGTGGCCAAGAGCTGGGAAGCCCTTTGCGCCGGCCGCAGTGGGGTGGCGGCAATCAGCCGTTACGATGCCTCAAACCAGGCGGTGCGGATTGCCGCCGAGGTCAAGGACTTCAACCCCGATGATTATTTTGAGCCCAAGGTGGCCCGGCACCTGGAGTTCTTCGTCCAGTACGCCCTGGCGGCGGCCCGCGAGGCGCTGGACGACTCCGGTTTTCAGATTACACCGGACAACGCCCACCGGGTCGGCAGCATCGTCGGCAGCGGCATGGGCGGCCTGCCGGTTATTGAAAAGTATGTGCAGGTTCTGCACAGCAAGGGTGAACGGCGCATTACCCCCTTCTTTATCCCCATGGCGATACCCAACATGGGAGCCGGGCAGATCTCGATTTTTTTCGGGACCAAGGGGCCCAACCTGTCCCTTTCCACGGCCTGTGCCGCCGGTACCCACGCGGTGGGTGAAGCCTTCCGCGCCATCAGTAACGGCGACTGCGACGCAGCCCTGACCGGGGGCAGCGAAGGGGTGATCTGCCCCATGGCCTTTGCCGGCTTTCATGCCATGAAGGCCCTTTCCACCCGCAACGACGAGCCGGAAAAGGCGTCGCGCCCCTTTGACAAGGACCGCGACGGTTTCATCATCGGCGAGGGTGGCGGTATTCTGATGCTGGAAGAACTTGAGCACGCCAAGTGCCGGGGAGCGAAAATATACGCGGAGATGGCTGGCTACGGGATGTCCGGTGATGCCTACCACATCGCCGCTCCCCCCGAGGACGGGGCCGGGGCCGTACTCTGCATGGAAAACGCTCTGGTCGACGCCGGACTCAGCCCGTCGGAGGTCGATTACATCAACGCCCACGGGACCTCGACACCGCTTAACGACGAGATCGAAACCCGCGCCATTAAACAGGTGTTCGGCGACCGTGCCGGCAAAGTGGCGGTGAGTTCCACCAAGTCCATGACCGGTCACCTGCTGGGCGGCGCCGGCGGTATTGAGGCGGTGATCACCGCCCTGGCGATCAGGGACCAGATGGCTCCGCCCACCATCAATCTTGAACAGCCGGGACCGGAATGTGATCTTGATTATGTTCCCGGCAAGGAGCGGGCCATGGAAATCAAGGCGGCGATGTCCAACTCCTTTGGTTTCGGCGGCACCAATGCGGTAATGATTATGAAGCGATACGAGGATTAGTAACCCCCAGGCATCGGCGCTTCCTGGCATTACCGGTTCCGGCGATAACCACAGGGCCGATTGACGGCGCCGATAGTGCCAAGGCGGGGGATTACCGCCGGGTAACGGTTTGTGAAGCCAAGATTCGACAGCAAAGCTAAAATTTTGTGAGGATATGCAATATGAAGGTGGCCCTGGGTTGTGATCATGGCGGTTTTGCCCTCAAGGAGCACATACTTGACCTGTTGCGGCAGTTGGGCCACGAAGTCGCGGACTTTGGCACCATGAACGGCGAGTCCGTCGATTATCCCGCGATTGCCGCCGCCGTCTGCGAACCGGTGGCCGCCGGGGAATGCCAGCGGGGTGTTCTGATCTGCGGGACCGGCATCGGTATTTCCATGGCCGCCAACCGCAATTCCGCCATTCGGGCCGCCCTTTGCACCGAGAGTTTTTCCGCCCGGATGAGCCGGGAGCACAACGACGCCAATGTGTTGTGCCTGGGCGGGCGCACCATCGGGCCCGGGCTGGCCGAGGATATCGTCCGGGTCTGGATGGCCGCCGAGTTTGCAGGCGGCCGCCATTTGCGCCGCATCCAGATGTTTTGAGGTAAGCGGCCACAGGGTGTCGCTTACCCTTTGGCCCCGTGAACACTTAGGTGTTTTGATGGGCCGATGAACAGCGTGGCCGCGGCTGCCTTGCCGCCCACCAAGCGGGATCCTGGTCGGGCCCCGGGTTTTTTTGGTAAACAATAAAATATATGGAAGGTGCGAAAGTGTCATACATAGCCAACAGTGATCCGGAAATCCACCGTGCCATCCGTGGTGAACTGCGCCGGCAGTACAACCAGCTGGAGATGATCGCCTCGGAGAATATCGTCAGCCCGGCGGTGCTGGAAGCCCAGGGTTCCATCTTCACCAACAAGTACGCCGAGGGCTATCCGGGGCGGCGTTATTACGGGGGCTGCGAATATGCCGATCAGGTCGAGGAACTGGCGATGAGCCGGGCCCGGGAGCTTTTCGGGGCCGAGTACGCCAATGTCCAGGCCCATTCCGGCAGCCAGGCCAATATGGCGGTGTATTTCGCCTGCTTGACCCCCGGCGACACGGTGCTGGGCATGGATCTGGCCCATGGCGGCCACCTCAGCCACGGCAGCACGGTCAACTTTTCCGGTCAGCTCTACAACTTTGTCTCCTACGGAGTTTCCCGTGATACCGAGCGGATCGACATGGAAGAGGTGGCCCGCCTGGCCCGGGAACATCGTCCCCGGATGATCGTGGCCGGGGCCAGCGCCTATCCCCGGGTCATCGATTTTGCCGCCTTTCGCCAGATCGCCGACGAGGTTGGGGCCCTGTTCATGGTAGACATGGCCCATATCGCCGGCCTGGTGGCGGCCGGGGTGCATCCTTCACCGGTGCCGCACGCCGATTTTGTCACCACCACCACCCACAAGACGCTGCGCGGACCCCGGGGCGGTCTGATCCTGGCCCGCGCCGAACATGCAAAGAAGCTGGACAGCAAGATTTTTCCCGGGATCCAGGGCGGGCCGCTGGTTCATATCATCGCCGCCAAGGCGGTGGCTTTCAAGGAGGCCATGGAGCCCAAGTTCCGTGAGGACATGAATCAGGTGGTGAAAAATGCCCAGGCCCTGGGCAATGCTTTGGTGGCCCGCGGTTTCCGGCTGGTCTCCGGGGGCACCGACAACCACCTGCTGCTGGTTGACCTGACCCCGAAAAACATCACCGGCAAGGCCGCCGAAAAAGTCCTGGAGGAAGCCGGGATCACGGTCAACAAGAACGCCATTCCCTTTGATACCCAGAAGCGTTTCGTTACCAGCGGGATCAGAATCGGCACCCCGGCGGTTAGCACCCGCGGCCTCAAGGAGCCGGAGATGGAGCAGATCGCCAGCTGGATCGACCGGGCCCTGGCCGCCGGCGGGGACCAACCCGATCATGCGGCCTTGAAGGATATCCTGGGCGAGGTGGCGCGGCTTTGTGACCGCTTTCCCATCTATCCCGACCTCAACCCCGATCGGGACGTCGCTTCCGGCATTGAAGCGACCTGACCTCGACAATGGCAAAAGAGCTGGAGAGACCTTCCTGGGAAGAATACTTCATGGCGATTACCGACCTGGTGGCCCAGCGGTCTACTTGTACGCGGCGCAAGGTGGGGGCGATTCTGGTGCGGGATCGGCGGATCATCGCCACCGGCTATAACGGGGCGCCCAGCGGGATCAGGCATTGCCTGGAGGTGGGCTGCCTGCGCCAGCAGCAGGCGGTGCCTTCCGGCGAGCGCCACGAGTTGTGCCGCGGCCTGCATGCCGAACAGAACGCCATCATCCAGGCCGCCCTGCACGGGGTCAGCCTCCAGAGTTCCATGCTCTTTTGTACCAACATGCCCTGTTCAATCTGTAGTAAGATGCTGATCAACGCCGGCATCACCAAAATTTTCTACCGGGCCGGCTATCCCGATGCCATGGCGGCGGGAATGCTGGCCGAGGCCGGAATACCGCTGATCCAGACCACGGGGTGCTGATGACCCGCGACACCCTGAATTCCCCTTGGGTAACCAATCACAGGGTTTGTCCAGTAAGCGGTCACCGGGTGCTACAGGTTGCGGTGCCCCGTGATCGCTTATCCCCTTGGTGGTTGCTCTTCAGTTCCGAGGCTGGCTTATGAAATGTCCCTATTGCGATCATCTGGAAAACCGGGTGGTGGATTCCCGGCTCAACAAGGACTATACCATCACCCGGCGGCGGCGGATGTGTGAATCCTGCCAGCGGCGCTTTACCACCTACGAGCGCCTGGAGGTGACCATGCCGATGCTGATCAAGAAGGATGGCCGGCGCGAGGCTTTTGATCGGCATAAGGTGGTGGAGGGAATGAAAAAGGCCTGTGAAAAAAGGCCGGTGAGCCTTGAGCAGATTGAAGAATTCGCCGATGAGCTGGAGCGGGAACTGCAGGACCTGGGCGAACGGGAAATTCCGGTGGGGCAGGTCGGTGAGCGGGTGATGGAGGGGCTGCGCCGCCTCGACGGGGTGGCCTATGTCCGGTTTGCTTCCGTTTACCGGCAGTTCAAGGATCTCAATGAATTTATGAAAGAACTGAAAGGCATGCTGAGGTACCCCCCAGGGACATGAATCGTAACCCCACAGCCGCAACGCCGCAAAATCAGGCCCGGTGAACCGATCCATGGCTTCGGCGGATGATCTTGCATATATGAAGATGGCCCTGTCCCTGGCCCGCAGGGGCCTGGGCAAGACCGCGCCCAATCCCTGCGTGGGTGCGGTGGTGGTCCGTGACGGCGCGGTCGTGGGCCGGGGCTGGCATCGCCGGGCCGGAGCTCCCCATGCTGAAATTAACGCCTTGGGCGAGGCCGGGGAACTGGCCGCCGGCGCCACCATATATGTAACCCTGGAGCCCTGCAATCACCAGGGCCGTACCCCTCCCTGCAGCAAAGCCATTGTGGCCGCCGGTATCCGCCGGGTGGTTTACGGAATGATCGATCCCCATCCCGTGGCCGGCGGGGGAGGGGCTTATCTGGCCGGGCGGGGTCTGGATGTTGTGGCCGGAGTTTTGGAGTCCGACTGCCGGCGTCTCAATCTTCCTTTTTGTAAACGGGTCAGCACCGGGCGGCCCTGGGTCCTGCTCAAGGCCGCCATAAGTCTGGACGGCCGGATCGCCACGGCCGGCGGCCGCAGCAAGTGGATTACCGGCGAGCAGGCCCGGCTGATGGTTCACCGCCTGCGGTGCCAAAGTGATGCCATTTTGGTGGGGGTGAGCACGGTGCTGGCCGACGACCCCTCGCTGACCACCCGGTTGCCGGGGCACGGGGGGCTTGATCCCGTGCGGGTGGTTCTCGACACCAGCCTGCAAACACCGCCGGCAGCCCGGGTCATTAATCATGACTCCGCGGCCGCCACCTGGCTTTTCTGCGGACCCGGCGCCGAACCCGGGCGGATTCGGCGGCTGCAGCGGCCCGGGGTGGAAATCCGCCAGGTCGGCGCGGGACCCGACGGATCCGTGAGCCTGACCGAGGTTCTCGACCAGCTTGGCGCCGCCGGGATCACCACGCTGCTGGTGGAAGGCGGCGGCCTGGTGCACGGTGCCTTTCTCCGGCAGGATCTGGCCGACGAGGCGGCCTTCTTTGTTGCCCCCATGTTCATCGGCGGTGACGGGCTCGCCGCCGTGGGCCCCCTGGGTCTTGCGGATCTTGGGCAGGCGCCCCGGCTCCATGAGGTCACCCGCCGGCGCTGCGGCGATGACCTGCTGATCCGCGGCCTGCTCAAGCCACTGTGCCGGTAGCCTTGCCGCCGCCGGGAAGCGGTCGGCGCTCCGGCTTATCATTACAGGCCGCCGGGGTACCCGCCGGTCGCACTGGAGCGGCGGCGGCCGGGAGGATTAAGGATTTACCGGTCCTGGTGAATCAACGGTTATGATCAACGGGCAGGGGATTTGAACATGTTTACCGGAATTATTCTGGGCAAGGGAAAAATCAGGGGCAAAAGACCCGCCGGCGGCGGGATGACCTTTGAACTGGAGACGGACTTTCCGTTGCCGGATCCGGTGGAAGGGGAAAGTATCGCCGTCAACGGGGTCTGCCTGACGGCCCGGGAAATCCGCGGCCGCCGTTTTCTGGCCGATGTATCCCCCGAGAGCCTTGAGCGAACCAATCTCGGGCACAAGGCCACCGGGGCGGAAGTAAACCTGGAACGGGCCCTGCGTCTCAGCGACCGGCTGGGAGGGCACATGGTCAGCGGCCATGTCGACGCCGTGACCCCGGTGTTGGCCCGCCGGGCCATGGGGGATTTCACCCTGTTTGATTTTGCCGTGCCCGAGGGTTTGGGTAAATATATTATCGCCAAAGGTTCGGTAGCCCTTGACGGCATCAGCCTCACGGTCAACCAGGTGGAGGAAAAGCATTTCAACGTTTCCATTATTCCCCATACCCTGGCGATCACCACCCTGGGAGAGCTGGCGGTGGGTGACCGGGTCAACCTGGAAGTGGACCTGATCGGCAAATACGTGGAGAAACTGCTGAGCCCGAAAGACCCGGCCGCCCCGGCAAAACAGGACGGTTCCGGGCTCGATCAGGCTTTTCTGGCAAAACACGGTTTTTTAAGGTAGTATGCTTTTTTGTTTTTGTCGGTCCGGTATTAAAATCAATAATCAAGAACTTTCAAACCGTTTATGTTCAGCCGTGCCGCAGACGCAGGCAAGCGGCCGCCGCGATTATGCCAGCTCCATATCGCGGGGTTGATTGCGCCGGGGTGCGGCGGGTTGAACGTCGATTTATGGGAGAACCGAGTAACATGATCAGCCCCATTGAAGAAGTTGCAGAGGACATCAAGGCCGGCAAGATGGTCATCCTGGTGGATGACGAGGACCGGGAAAACGAAGGGGACCTGTGTATGGCGGCGGAAATGGTCACCCCGGAGGCGATCAATTTCATGGCCACCCATGGCCGGGGCCTGATCTGCCTGACCATGACCCCGGAGCAGCTGGAACGGCTGCAACTGCCGATGATGGTCCAGAACAACCGGTCCCCCTTCGAAACCGCCTTCACCGTGAGCATCGAGGCCCGTACCGGGGTGACCACCGGTATTTCCGCCGCCGATCGGGCCCGGACCATCCAGGTGGCCGTCAATCCCGAAGCCCGGCCCGAGGACCTGATCAGCCCGGGGCATGTTTTTCCTCTGCGGGCCAAGCGGGGAGGGGTTCTGGTCCGTACCGGCCAGACCGAGGGTTCGGTGGATCTGGCCCGCCTGGCCGAACTAAACCCCACCGGGGTGATCTGCGAGATCATGAAGGACGACGGCACCATGGCCCGGATGCCCGATCTCCAGGAGTTTGCCCGCAAGCATGACCTGAAAATCGCCACCATCGCCGACCTGGTCGCCTACCGGGTGCGCAAGGACAAACTGGTTCACCGGGCCGCCGAGGTGCAATTGCCTACCAGCCACGGCGATTTCCGGGCCATAGTTTACCAGAACGATGTGGACGAGCTGGAGCATGTGGCCCTGGTCAAGGGCAAGATCGATCCGGAACAGGAGATCATGGTCCGGGTTCATTCCGCCTGTCTCACCGGCGATGTCTTTGGCTCCAAGCGCTGTGACTGCGGCGGCCAGCTCCAGAACGCCCTACGGATGATCGATCGGGAAGGAGCCGGGGTTGTGCTGTACATGATGCAGGAAGGCCGCGGCATCGGCCTGGTCAACAAACTCAAGGCTTATGCCTTGCAGGATCAGGGGATGGACACCGTGGAGGCCAACCTGGAACTGGGATTCAAGCCGGACCTGAGGGACTACGGGATCGGCGCCCAGATTCTCCGTGATCTCGGGGTGCGCAAGATGCGTCTGCTGACCAACAATCCCAAGAAGATCATCGGCCTGGAAGGCTATGATCTCCAGGTCACCGACCGCCTGCCCATAGAAATGGAGGCCGAACCGGAAAACCTGCAGTATCTCCAAACCAAAAAGGACAAGATGGGCCATATGCTGGATCGGCTGACCTACAGCAAGCTGAACCAAATGACCCGCAACGAACCGTAAAAACTTTATCCAGGCGGGATCGGTCGATCGAAAGATCCGATAACGACGCAGGTTGCAGCCGGTTGCCCAGGGCCGGCCTGCAATTCAAGGTTGGCATAACGTATTCGCAGACAGCTAAGGAGTTTGGGCATGGTTAAATATATTGAAGGAAGCTTGCGGGCCGAAGGGCAGAAGTTCGGGATTATCGTTTCCCGGTTCAACTCTTTTATTGCCGAGCGGCTGCTGGAGGGAGCCCTCGACACGCTGACCCGCTCCGGAGCAAAGGCCGAGGATATTGAGGTGGTGCGGGTGCCCGGAGCTTACGAGATTCCCCTGGTGTCCGGCCGGATGGCCCGTTCGGGGCGTTATGACGCGGTGATCTGCCTGGGCGTTATTATTCGCGGCTCCACCCCCCATTTTGACTTCGTCGCCAACGAGGCGGCCAAAGGGATCGCCCAGGTGGGCATGGAAACCGGCTTGCCGGTGATTTTCGGGGTTCTGACCACCGACACCATTGAGCAGGCAATTGAGCGGGCCGGTTCCAAGGCGGGTAACAAGGGGTCGGAGTGCGCCGCCGCCGCAGTGGAAATGGTCGATGTGCTCAAGCAGCTGGCCTGAGCTCTTATGAGCGTACGTCGAAAATCGCGGGAACTGGCTTTGCAGGCCCTTTACCAGGCGGATATGAGCGCCGCTCCGGCGCTGGAAAACCTGGCGGTGCTGTGTGCCAATTTTGAGTTCAGCCGCAAGGCGCTTCCTTACGGGCGGGAGCTGGTGGAGGGGGTGGTCGCCAACCTGGCCGCCATCGATGCCATTATCGAGGAGAGCGCCGTCCACTGGCGAATGCCGCGAATGTCCTGCATCGATCGCAATATCATGCGGATCGCCGTCTACGAGTTTCGTTTCCTGGATGATGTCCCGGCCGGGGTGGCGATCAACGAGGCCATTGAATTGGCCAAACGGTTCGGCACCGAGGATTCGCCGGCCTTCATCAACGGCATTCTGGACGCCGTCCGTAAAGCACCGCGCTGAGTGTGGCCTCCCGTAATTTTGCAACGTAAGCGATCACAGGGCACCGCATCTTGCGGCGATCGGGTCGGCTCACGAACTGATGTACGCTTCGCCGTCCCGCTCACCACAACCTGCGCCCACCCTGTGAACGCTTACCATTTTGCCCCGTGATCACTTATTTTGCAACCGTTGCCTGATCACGCGGTTTTTGCTAGGCTTTAGTGAGTCATGGTCAGGTCGGTGAAGTGCTCTTGGACTCATTCCGCAGGATCGGTTAATGCTAGACGAATTATTATCCAGTGCCGGTAACGGGCAGCCGACCAGCCGGAAGGCGGCCGCCGGCAAAGCCGCCGGGGGCAAGTCCGGCCGCGGCAAGTCAGCGGCCTGCAAGTCCCCGGGCCTGGGGCGGGAAATCCTTTCGGTGGCCGGCATCTTCGTGGCCCTTTTTCTCCTGGTTTGCCTGGCCAGTTATTCCCTGTCGCCGCCCGCCGGCGGGGACGACGCCGGCGGGACCGAATTGATGCGTTCCGGCGGGGAAGCAGTGACCGTGCCGGCCGCTGACGCCGCCGGCAACTGGGGGGGAATGGTGGGCCAGGTTCTGGCCGGGCTGGTGATGAACTTTCTCGGGATCAGCGCCTTTCTCCTGCCCGTGCTGATCCTGGTTGTTTCCGTGCAGTCCTTTTCGCCGGCCTTTACCCTTGGCCGGTTGCCCCTGGTGCTTTTGGGAACCAGCGGCCTGCTGCTGGCCGGCAGTTCCCTGGCCGGGCTGAGCGGCGGGGGGGTGCTGGCCGTTTTCGGTAATCTCTATCCACAGGCCGGCTACGTCGGCGGACTTCTCTCCGAACACAGCCACCGGGCGCTTGGCGGTCCCGGTTCGGTGCTCTTTTTTCTGGCCGTTTTTGTCGTCTCCCTGATGCTGACCCTGGATTTTTCCCCTTATCTCCTCTGTCGGCGTATCGCCGCCGGCAGCCGGGCAGCGTCCGTGCGGCTCTGGGAACTCGGCGCCACCCCCCGTGCCCGGTTGCGTGAAGGCTTGGGCAATGCCTGGGCGCGCCTGTGGACCAGGCCCGAGACCGGCAAGGCCGGGGTGCAGATGCCGGCGGCGACGGTTCCGGACCAGCAGGATGAGACACCGTCGCTCAATTTTTTCGACCTTGATCTCGGCAGTGATCTGGAGCTGGAACCAGCGGTGGAGCGCAAGGGGAAAAGCGGCAAGAAAGGAGCCGCCAAGGAAAATGATGACGGCGATTTCCAGTTGATGCTCGCCGAGACCCCGGATGAATACAGCCTGCCCCCTCTGGACTTGCTGGATCAGCCCGGCAATCGGGAGGTGAATCTGGACAAGGAGTATTATTTTGAGATCAGCCGACAGTTGGAAGAAAAACTGGCCGATTTCAAGGTGGTGGGCAAGGTGGTGGGGATTTCGCCGGGGCCGGTGATCACCACCTACGAGTTCGCTCCCGCTCCCGGTGTCAAGATCAACCGCATTGTCTCCCTGACCGAGGATCTGGCCCTGGGGCTCAAGGTGGAAAGCGTGCGAATCGCCGGTTCCATGCCCGGCAAGGGAGCCATCGGCATCGAGATTCCCAATCCCCAGCGCCACGTGGTGCCCGTGCGGGACATCATCGCCCATGAAAGTTTTCAGAAAACCCCCTCCCGCCTGACCATCGGGCTGGGAATGGATGTGGTGGGCAACCCGGTGGTGGCGGACCTGGCCAAGATGCCCCACCTCCTGATCGCCGGCGCCACCGGATCGGGCAAGAGTGTGGCGGTCAATACCATCATCTGCAGCATTTTATACAACGCCACTCCGGACGAAGTACGCATGCTGCTGGTGGATCCCAAGCGCATCGAACTGTCCGGCTATGAGGCCATTCCCCACCTGCTTCATCCGGTGGTGGTGGATCCCAAGCTGGCCAGTCGCGCCCTGCAGTGGGCGGTGCGGGAGATGGAACGGCGCTACCAGCTGATGGAGGAAGCCCGGGTCAAGAGTCTGGCCGGCTACAACCAGGAAGCCGAGGAGAAGCTGCCCCTGATCGTCATCATTATCGACGAGCTGGCCGACCTGATGATGGTTTCCTCCCGCGAGGTGGAAGACGCCGTGGCCCGCCTGGCCCAGATGGCCCGGGCCGCCGGGATGCACCTGATCCTTGCCACCCAGCGTCCCTCGGTGGATGTCCTGACCGGCCTGATCAAGGCCAACTTCCCCACCCGGATGTCCTTCAAGGTCTCCTCCAAGGTGGATTCCCGGACCATTCTCGATACCGGCGGGGCCGAAAACCTGCTGGGGGCCGGCGACATGCTCTTTTTGCCGCCGGGCGCTTCCAAGCTGCAGCGAATTCACGGGGCCTATATCTCCGAGAAGGAGACCCAGCGGGTAATCGAGTTTGCCAAGTCGCAAGGCTCCGCGGAATACGACCCCTCGGTTCTGAAGATCGCCGAGGAAGCGGCAGAAGGGGGAGATGGCGACGAGGAAGACGGCACCGCCGACGAACATTATGATCGGGCCGTGGCTCTGGTCACCGAGACCGGTCAGGCCTCAATCTCCATGGTCCAGCGTCGTCTGCGGGTGGGTTACAACCGGGCCGCCCGGATGATCGAAACCATGGAAAAGGAGGGGATCATCGGCCCCGCCGATGGCGCCAAGCCCCGCGAGGTGTTGGTCAGGAGCAATTACTGAGGCAGGGAGAGTAATGATTGCAATTTTGCGGCGGAGGCTGTTTTTTTGCCGCTGTGACCATTATGCCGGTGCATCGGGCTTGCTAAAGTTGGCACAGTGATTATTGTGCAGAGTGGTTGAAGCGATACCAGAGTTGAACATGAACCGTGAGGTTTGCGATATGCATAACGTTGCTACAAGCACCATCGACCTGTCCAAGGTTCGAGCCGTAGTTTATCATATGCCCGATGGCGAGAGTTTTTCGGTGCCCATTGAGAGTTTCGATCAGTTTTATGAACTGGGGTTGGGCAAAATCTGCGACACCTCGGATGTTGACGGCAATGTCCATTTCTTCCCCCGGGGCAATGCCTGATCGCACCCCGTCCAGGCGCGGCCGGCCCGGGGTGGGGCCGGCCGCTGAATCCTTTTTTTCCCATGCTTGATCTATCCCGCGACGGTCATGTCCATACCGCTCTCTGCCAGCATGCGGCGGGGACCATGGAGCAGTACGTGCAGGCGGCCCTGCAGCGGGGGCTTAGCGGACTGGTGTTTCTGGAGCATTTCGAGGCCGGGATCAACGCCCCCCGCCGGACCTGGCTGACCCCGGATGATTTTGAGAGCTACACCCGGGAAGGGGAGCGACTGCGCCAGCGCTATGCCGGCAGGATCGAGATCGGCCTGGGGGTGGAAGTGGGGTACAATCCCCGGGAACTCGAGGCCACCCGGGAATTTCTGGCCGCCCACGCCTGGGACCGGGTGGGCATTTCCTGTCATTTTCTGGAAATATCCGGCCGCCACTACAATCTTTTAAGCCGCAACGAACGGACCCTGGAGGTATTCAGTTCTTACGGGGTGGCCGCCGCCGTGGCCGACTATTTCGGCTTGCTGGCCGAAGCGGTGGAGCAACTGCCGGGGACCGTGCTCTGTCATCTCGACGCGGCCCTGCGCCATCATCCGGAAATCGCTTCAGCCCTGGCGGAGCAAGTGAGCCACCCGGCCATTGACCGGATCTTTGCCGCCATGGCCGCCAAGGGCATGGAGCTTGAGATCAACACCTCGGGATTTGATCACCGGCGCGGTCAGGCCTATCCCGCCCCCGGGCTGCTGGCCCGGGCCGCCGCCTATGACCTGACCCTGACCCCCGGCTCCGATGCCCACCACCCTTCGGAAGTGGGGCGGTTTTTCACCAACCTGAAGCCGGCCTGAAGCCGGTTTGCCGGTTTGGTTGATCAGCTTCAGCTGAGCTTGATGGTCAGCGGAATCACATGCAGTGATTTGGAGACCTGCCGGGTGGCGCCCAGGCGCCATTCCTGGCAGCTGGCCTGGTCACCCAGCAGCTGGTCGATATCCGCCACCAGGCCGTTGACGTTGATGATGGGGTGCCGGGAAAATACCTCGGGCAGGCCGTAGGTCAGGTTGCAGGCCAGGCATTTGCCGGGACGTTCATGGAGTTCCAGGGCCATTTGCAGAGTTTTCTCGCCGGGGTCGAAATCCTGGAAGTTCAGCTTGATGTCGTAGGATCCTTCGGCAGCATCACCCAGCAGGGCTTCGAAAAACTCGTCGGCCCGGCCCGGGGGCATGAGTTCGGCCAGTTTCTCTTCGGTGAACAGTTGCTTGACGCCTTCTTGATTCATAATGGTTGCTCCGCGTGCTCGTGGTTATCGGTGGGTGGGCAGGAAGCACCCCGTGACCGCTTACGGCAAACCGTGCGATTTGGTTACGCTGGCGGTACACATCGGCGCATTCTAGCAGCGACACAAAGAAGTTCAACTTTTTTCTCCGCCCGTACCGGGTTGTGTGTTACATTCAGCGCCCATGCAGCGATCCCTGTTTACACCCCAAGACTCCGCAATAGCAATGACGCAAACCGCCCCCGAAGCGGCCGCCGGCTTGAACCCGGCCCAACAGGAAGCGGTCTGCGCTCCCGATGGTCCGATTCTGGTGATTGCCGGGGCTGGCAGCGGCAAGACCCGGACCCTGGTACACCGCCTGGCCTGCCTGGTCCAGCGGGGAATCTCCCCGGAAAACCTGCTGCTGCTCACCTTTACCCGCAAGGCCGCCCAGGAAATGATCGCCCGGGCCGGAATGCTGCTGGCCGACTCCTCCTGCCGGCGGGTGACCGGCGGCACGTTTCATGCCACCGCCAACCTGATCCTGCGCCGTTACGCCGTCCATGTCGGCTACCAGCCCAATTTCAGCATCCTCGACCAGGGCGATGCCGAGGGCATTATCAACCTGCTCAAGTCCTCCCTGGGCCTGGGCGGAGCC
>LKMJ01000402.1_pt1 | contig 32538 bp, 28 predicted proteins | sample 643391 | NCBI WGS metagenome assembly LKMJ01 (sample SAMN04112250, study PRJNA286221) | soda lake metagenome | biome: soda lake; feature: Kulunda Steppe; material: water; isolation source: sample PL-Br10 brine of Picturesque Lake | place: Russia: Kulunda steppe | collected 2010-07 | reverse complement strand
CACCGACCGCATTAAACCCGATGACGACGAGCGTGACCATCACGCCCGGGATCAGCGAGATGTGCCACGACGACGTCGCGACGTACTCCCGTCCCATGTCGACCGCACGGCCCCACTCGGGGGTCGGCGAGGTGATCCCCAGGCCGAGAAACGAGAGCCCCGCGACCGCGAGTATCACGCCGCCGAGGACGAGCGAGCTGTAGATGAGCAGATAGCCGACGAGGTATGGAAGCATGTGAAGCTGCATGATGCCCGCGGGGGACTGACCGTAGCTCCGTGCGGCGTCGACCCAGTCCTCCTCGGCGATCTGCAGCGTCGGTCCCCGGAAGGCCCGCCAGAGGAACGGCCACCCGGTCGCCGCCAGAATGAGCCCCAAGAGGACGCCGCCGTCGTAGATCCCTGCGAGACGGGTGTCCGCTAAGATCACCGTGAGGAGGATGAGCAGGAGCAGTCGTGGAACGCCCATGATCGTGTCGCCGGTGACGACGAGAACGAGGTCGGCGAGTCCACGGTAGTATGCGGAGATCAGCGCGAAGACGGTCGCGATGGCGGCGCTGACGCCGACGCTTAAGAGTCCGATCAAAAGCGACACCCGTGCCCCGTGCACGAGGAAGGTGAAGAGATCCTTCCCGTCGGTGAGCGTGCCGAACGGGTGGAATCGGTCGAACTCGTCGTACGTCATCGGACCGACGTTGCCGCCGTCGTAACCGATCGACCGGGTCTGGGTGTTCGCGTTGCCGACGAGTATCTCGACGACGCCGCCGGCGTCGGCGTCGTAGTACTCGATGGTGTGTGAAAACGGCGAGTAGAGGTTCTGTTCGGCCGTCGTCGTGCCGAGCGTCGGCGCGAAGACCGCCATGGTCAAAAAGAGCCCCACGACGAGCATGCCGAACTGCCCCCAGCGATGGTATCGGAGCCGGCGAACGACGTCGTCACGGGGAGTCCAGTCCGCCAGCCGATACTCCTCGCGGAAGGTGAGATACCCGCGCCAGAGCCACCACAGCCAGACGGCCACGTAGAGGTGGACGACGAGCACGCGAAGCCCCCACGCGACGGCGGGGGAGAGTCCCATGAAGGTCCCGTGCCACGTCCCGTCGGGGGTTTGATATCCCTGGTTCGGGATCGTCTCCCGGGCCGTCACCGTCGGGAGATCCGCGAGGGGGATCAACGCGGAGCGTGTGAGTCCGCCGACCGTTCGGAGGAGATCGGCCGCGCCGACGGCGACGGCGATCCAGCCGACGACGCCGAGCGCCGCGCCGAAGACGAGCGCGTCGAGCACCCCTTGAACGCGGAACGGAACGCGGTTCGTGATCCGCAACACGACGCTCGCGTCCGTCCACGTCGCGAGCGCGAGCCCGAGAAGGAAGAGGACGGTCGCTCCCGCGAGGACCACCAGCGTGGCCGACGAGCCTCCAGTAGCCAACGCCTCGGCGGTCCACTCGGAGCCCGTCCCGACGCCCGATGCCAGCGCCTCTCCCGCGGTGAGCGTCCCGTCCGCGAGACGCCCCGCCTCGAGGAGGAGAAGCACCGCCGTACCGAGCGCCCAGATCGCCGCCGGACGCGGACGTTTTCGGATCCGATCCAAGAGCGGCTCGTAATCCACGACGGTCTCGCCGGCCATGATCACTTCCCTCCATACCCGACGCGCGGGTCGATGAGGACGTACAACAGGTCCTGAAGCAGGTTGATGAGCACCACCACCACGATGAACACGAACACGAGCGCGGTCACCAGCGGCAAGTCGCCGTTGACCGCCGCCTGAAAGAAGAGCCAGCCGATCCCGTTGATCCCGAAGACGACCTCGACGATCACGGAGCCGCCGATGAGCAGGAACGCCTCGTTCGTGATCGTCGGGACGAGCGGGATCATCGAGTTACGGAGGACGTGTTTCCAGACGAGCGACCGCCGGGAAACCCCGTTCGCCGTCGCCGTCTCGACGTAGTTCGAGTTGATCGTCTCCAACACCGCGGTTCTGGCGATCCGAAGCTCGCTCCCCATCGACGCCGATCCGAGCACGATCGCTGCCGGCAACACCTGTTTGGTCGCCGCGAGGAAGCCGGTCGGCGAGGTGAGATTCGAGAGGTCCGGCGTTCCGGTGACGGAGGTCTCGACGAGGAAACGGTTCCAGTTGAACCCGATGAATGCCTCCGACTGGGAGAGGACGGCGAGCAGAATGATCCCGAGCCAGAAGTTCGGCATCCCCCGCCAGACGATGCCGAAGAGCGACGCCGCGTAGTCGCCGTACGTGTTCGAGTGCAGTCCCGCGTACACGCCGAGCGGGATCCCGACGAAGATCGGGATGAGTACCGCCCAGAACGCGAGCCACATCGTTCGCGGCGCGTAGATGATGAGAAGATCGAGCACGTCGGTCCCTGGCGCCAACACCCACGACTGGCCGAGGTTGAACGTGAAAAAGTCGATCATGTACTCACGATAGTGGTCCGCGGCCGGCTGTTCGAGACCGAGCTGTTCACGGACCCGCATGTACTCCGCGCGCGACTCCTCGGTCGCCGCCTCGCCGACGATTGCAGCCGCCGGGTCGAGCGGGCCGAACCGGAAGATGACGAACGTCAAGGTGGCCCCGAAAAACAGGACCGGGACGGAGAGCACGAGGCGCTTGAGAAAGTACTGGAGACGACTCATCCGGACGCCTCCGGTCGCACGTCCGTGAACCCCGACTGCCTCGATGGATCGGTGAACACCGTAATACGTCGATCGGAAGGGAACCATCCCATAAATCTGCTTCGGGTCGGCCCCCCGATCGTTTCAGTCGGTTAACTACTCCGTCCCGGCCGTCGTTTCACACGGCTATCCGCTCACCGATCCCATCGGTCATGGATCCGGAAAGAACGGCGCGGGATCGTCGTGACGGAACGATCCGAGATGCGTTCCGTCGATCTTGAACACGTGTGAGTAGGTGACGCCGGCGTCGAACGCCTCCCGACGACACGCGCCGATCGACGATCGATCGAGCACGGCTGCGATCAGGATCGCCCGCGCGTTCGACTCATCGAGGAACGTCGTGAGCAGATAGAGGTGACGGTCGTCGACCGCCCGATGGATCTCGGTTCGCTCGAAGCCATCCGGCGTGAACCACGCGTCGAACGTCTCCGCATCGTCTCCGGGAATGACGTACGCGAACCCATGATCGTCGGTTCGTCCCGCCTCGGCGGTGACCGGTGTGGCGTCGCCCGCCGGGATCGCGAGCGTCTCCCACCCGTCGCTTGCCAGCTCCTCGGCCATCGTCGCCATCCCGTCGAGCAGCCGTATCCACCCGTCGTCTCCCGTGGCGTCCTCTGACACGAGTGGGCCAACGCGATCCGGGGACAAAAACGTGCGGACCGCGGTCGAGAACGGTCGAGAAAACCGGGAAGAAACGCCCGGGAGCCGGTTAGAAACTACTGTCCGGGTGCTCCCACTCCTCGTAGTAGGCCCGCTGGCTCTCGGTCAGCGATTCGAGCGAGATTCCCAGCGTCTCGAGTTTCCGTTCGGCGACGGTCCGGTCGATCCGGTCGGGGATCGCGTAGAGTCCCGGATCCAGATCCGTGTCACCCGCGAGCATGTCGTAGGCCGCCATGAACATCATCGCGAACGTGGTGTCCATCACCTCCGCGGGATGGCCCTGGCTGTAGGGGCCGGTGAGGTTGACGAGCCGTCCCTCCGCGAGGAGGTTGATCCGGCGGCCGTCCGCGAGGTGGTACCGCGTCACCCCCTCCTTCGGCGTCGTGGTCTCGACCGCGAGGTCCTTCAGGTCGTCGAGGTCGATCTCCACGTCGAAGTGACCGGAGTTGGCGAGCGTCGCGCCGTCGGCCATCAGCTCGAAGTGCTCCCGCCGGAGAACTTCGCGGTTCCCCGTCGCCGTGATGAACAGGTCGCCCGCCTCGGCCGCCTCGACGGTGTCCATCACCCGATGGCCGTCCATGTGTGCCTGCAGCGCCTTCCGCGGGTCGACCTCGGTGACGATGGTCTGAGCACCCATGCCGCGTGCCTTTCGGGCGATGCCGCGGCCGCAGTAGCCGTAGCCACAGATGACGACGTCCTTGCCCGAAAGCAGGGAGTTCGTCGTGATCGTGACGTTGCTCAACGAGGATTCGCCCGTGCCGTGAACGTTGTCGAAATAGTGTTTCATCGGCGTGTCGTTCACGCCGTAGACGGGGAACGCGAGCACGTCCTCGGCCTCCATCGCCTCCAGCCGCGTGATGCCCGCGGTGGTCTGTTCGCCCCCGCCGATGACCTGCGCCGCGAGGTCGGGATGGTCCGCGTGACACTTCGAGATGAGCTCACAGCCGTCGTCAAGGATGAAGTCGGGGTCCTCCTCCAACAGATCGTGTTGGGCCGCGTCGAACTCCTCGTCGCTCATTCCCTCCCAGGCGTACGCCGTGATCCCGTCGCGGGCGTCGAGTTCGTCGACGACCGCCCCGTGGGTGCTCTGTGGTTCGCTCGGCGCGAACAGCACGTCGGCGCCGGCCGCATGTAGCGTCTCGATGGCGACGCCGGATTTGGTCTCCAGGTGAGAGGCGAACGCGACGGTGTAACCCGACAACGGCTTCTCCTCGCCGTACTCCTCCTGAAAGGACGCCAGGATCGGCGTGTGGTCACGAGCCCAAGTCAGCGGATCGATGGATTCCTCACGAGACATTAACAGCAACACGGACCTCGCGTGAGGCCATAAGCGCTCCGTCATCGGCCGTGATCACGGCCCGATCACCGTCCGATGCGTCGTGATCACGGCCCGATCACCGTCCGATGCGTCGTGATCACGGCCCGATCACCGTCCGACGCCCTCGATCGGGAGCGGTCACATGACGAGTGACTTTTTGACTCCGGCGGTGGCCGGCGGCCCGTCGAAAGCTACTTTTTGATCTGCCCCCCGCGGTACGTATGTCCCTTACCGGCGCGGAATATCTGATCACTGCGCTCGAACGCTACGGAGTCACGCAGCTGTTCGGAAATCCGGGAACCACGGAGCTTCCGACCGTCCAGGCGACCGCCGATAGCTCGATCGAGTACGCCCTCGGGCTGCATGAGGACGTCGCGGTCGGCATGGCCGCCGGGTACGCGACGGCACGACGCTACCACTCCCACCATGACGAGACGGTGCTGCCGCTCGGCGTCGCCAACCTCCACGTCGCTCCCGGCCTGGCACACGGGCTTGGTAACCTCATCGGCGCATCGTTTGCCGGCTCGCCGGTGCTCGTCACCGCCGGCAACTACGAGACGGACTTCCAACACGAGGAGCCGATCCTTCACGGCGACCTCGAGGTGATGGCGGACCAGTACACGAAATGGAGCGCCGCCGTTCCCTCCGTCGACGCCCTTCCGACGATGCTCCGGCGAGCCGTGAGACGGGCGCTTACCCCGCCGACCGGCCCCGTCTTTCTCGAACTGCCGCTCGACGTGATGTTAGCGGAGACCGACGCCGACGTCGAACGTCTCGGACCCATTCCCGACGCGGGTCGGGGCGATCCCGAATCGATCGCGGCCGCCGCCGACCTCGTTGCCGCGGCCGACGAGCCCGTGATCGTGATCGGCGACGAGGTGGCGCGCTCGGGTCCCGCCGCGATCCGTGAGGCGATCGCCTTCGCGGAGGCGAGCGGTTCCCGCGTTCACGGCGAGTTCATCACGGCGGAATCGAACTTTCCGACCGATCACGAGCAGTGGGGCGGTACGGTGCCCGGCACCGAATCCGGCTTCGTCGAAACGGTCGACGGAGACGTGGTGATCTTCGTCGGTTGCGGATCGGCGACGACGTCGATCGGTCACGAAGACGAGCTCCTCCCCGAGGCAACGATCGTTCAGATCGGCCCCGACGGATGGGAACTCGGGAAGAACTGGCCGGCCGATGCCTCCGTGCTCGGTGATCCCGAGCACGTGCTCGCCGAGCTCACGGGGGCCGTCGAGGAGCAGCTCTCCGCAACCGCTCGCCAAACCCGCCGGGAGCACGCTCGCGACGCGGCGGCACGATTCAGAGCGGCCAGCCGGCCCGCCGATCCGAACCCCGACGACCCACGAGCGTCCAAGGGCCAGCTCGGACGTGCGGTGGCGGACGCGGCGTCCGACGCCCTCATCGTCAACGAGGGCGTCACGTCCGGTCGCGCGGTCCAGTGGCACGTTCCGCTCGGCCCCGAGCAGTGGATCGGAAACAAAAGCGGCGGGCTCGGATACGGCCTCCCGGCGGCGATCGGCGCGGCAATGGCCGAACGCGACCGACCGGATCCACGGGACGTCGTGGCGTTCATCGGTGACGGCTCGTACTTTTATTATCCACAGACGATCTACTCGGCCGTCAGACACGACGTCGACGTCACGGTGATCGTCGCCGACAACCGAAACTACAGGATCCTAAAGGACAACACGCTGCGGGTGCTCGGCGGGACGGAGGACGACCACGAATTCGTCGCCATGGACTTCGAACCGCCGTTGGACGTTCCGGCAAACGCGGAGAGCTACGGTGCGAGCGGCGAACTCGTCGACGATCCGGACCGGATCGCCGACGCGATCAGCGAGGCGCGAGCGAACGAGGCCCCGACGGTCCTCGACGTGCTGATTCACGACTGAGCGCCGACAACGAGTTCGTCGCGGTCGCGATCCGTTCTCCACTATTTAAATGGGGGTCGACGGTAGCCACGGCGTATTTTTAAATGGGGTCGACGGTAGCCACGACGGCCCTCGGACCGTGCCGCTTCGCCCCGAGAGTTTATATACGAAGCCGGGGCCAGCGGCCCCATGTTCGATGCACCCCTGGACGCGACCTACGCGTGGCTCGGCGTCGCGCTGGTCAGCGTCGCGACGGCCGGCGTGGCCGCCACGCTCCCCGCGTCGCCGCCGCCGGATGCTGCCGGCGCCGCCCACACGATCGACTCCGTCGCCGACGGCGACCACCCGGCGACCGCCGAGCACGGGCTCACGGCCGACCGGATCCGGATCACTGATCGAACCGTCTCGCTCGGATCGGACGGCGAGGTCGCTCACGCGACGCTCGTGGCGCCCCGCATCACGCCCGTCCCGTCCTCGGAGTCCACCCGCGACGTTGACCGACTTCGGCGCGTGTTGAACGGCGCGCCTCCGGATCGAGTCTTCGACGATCCCGAGGCGCTCGCCGCCGCCGCCGACCGTGCGCGGACGGCCGATCACGACTGGCGCGCCGCCCCGAACCGCCTCACCGTTCGACGGGTTCACTACGATGACGTCCAGATCACGCTCGTCGGCTAGCCTCGATCGGGGCGGCGCATCGACCCCCGACGAACCGGGCGACGCCGTACCGGCCGTTATCGCGGATGTGCGTTCCGTCTCGAGCGTGCCGACGTCCCGGGATCGTGCCGCCGTCGACCCGATCGCCGCGCTCGTCGCGCTCGTTGCCGTCGGCGCCGCCCTCGGGCTTTACACGGTCGCACTGGATGGGGTGACGCCCGACGGTGAACGGAAACTCGCCGAGACGACGCTCGACCGGGTCGAACGCGAGGCCACCGTCGGCGGCATCGTTCGACCCGGCCGGCTCGATGCATCGGCGAGCGGTCCGTACGCCGGGGTGGCCGTCGAACTCCGCACGCGAACTGAGACGTGGCGTGTCCGGGCCGGCGACGACCCGCCGACGCTCCGGTCCGAGCCGATCGAGCCGACCGCTCCCGCCGCCGAGCGAGCCGTGACGGTTCGAATCGCCCCCGGAGAGAACGTCCGAGGGATCCTTCGGGTGGTGGTGCGACGGTGACGAGTACCGTTCTCGACGTGACCGTCATGCTGCTTTGTGTCTCCGCGAGCGTCGTCGCCCTCGGCGGCGTCGGCGACGATCCCACGTCGATGGCGACGCCGAGCGCCGAGACGGTCGCCGACCGACTGACGACGGAGACGACGACGGTCGAGTACGGATCCGACGGGGGATCGCTCACCCCGGCCGACGCCGTAATGGACGGCCTGGACGGAACGGTCCACGCCACTCTCGCGGAGTTGCTATGGATGGCGGCGGTTCACGACGTGGATCGACAGGGTGCCGGTGATGACGCGGATCGACATGATGATCGTGTAACGTTCCCCGCGTCGGTCGTCGAGACCGTGGCCGACTACCTCGGTCCGCGAGTTCGGATCGACGTCCGTACCACCCTCGCCGATCGTGAGATCGACTTCGCTTCGGGGGGCGTCGACGGTCGACATGCCGCGGAAGAAGCGAACGGACACGAACCGATCGCCGTCGGCGATCCGCCGCCACGGAGCGCCGACGTGGCCACGGCCGTCGTCTCGCTGCCCGCGCCGGACGCGGCTGGCGAACGGGTGAACGGCTCCCGACTGATCGTCCGGACGTGGTGATCGTGTACGGTGATCGCCCCCGGGACGTCACGACGGATTCACACGACTCTCGGGACGTCACGACGGAGCCACGCGGACGAGATCGCGTGACGGACGTGGATCGACGAAGGGATCTGGCACGGTTCGTCGACGACCGTCGCGGTCGCGTCCCGTTCGCACTGATCGGCGTGTTGCTGCTCGTCACCAGCAGCGCGTATGCACTCGGCGTCGCGGAACGGGGGCTCGTCACCGAGGACCGGAGCGTCGAACGAGCCGTCGAACGAGTCGATGCCGACACGACGACGGCGTTGAAGACCGCCGCCCGGGAGGCGGCACATGACGCCGCGGCCGACCCCGTCACTCACCCTCCGACCGGTAGCAGCGACGGGGATGCCGCCGCGGGTGCCGTTCGTCCCGATTCGGCGTTCGAGGACGCGTTCCGGATCCGCCTCGCGATCGCGGCCGCGGACGCGCTGTCGGCCGCCGAAAGCGAGGTCGGTGACGTCTCGGCGTCGGCGTCGATCCCTGCCGTCGAGGGGCCCGCAGACCTCAAGAGCGCACGTGATCGCGTCACGGTCGAATCCGTTGCGGACGGCACGGCGACCCGCGTGACGTTCACCGAGGTTCGGACGGTCGCGACCCGTGACGATCGGATCGTGGCCGAGCGAACGGAGAACCGAACGGTCGTCGTCGCCGTCCCGACGCTCGGGGCGCACGAACGAACCGAGCAGTTCGAACGGCGGCTCAACAACGGCCCGGTCGAGGGACCTGGGCTCGGACGACAGCTCACCGCGAGCCTCTACCCGATGACGTGGGCTCGTGGCTACGCACAGTATGCCGGCGCGCCGATTCAAAACGTCCTGGCGAACCGTCACGTCGAGCTATCCACGAACGCCGGGATCGTTCGGACCCAACGTGACGTCTTCGGCACGGCGGATCCGTCCGCGCGGGGCGGCGTCGCTCGGGCAACCGCCGAAACCGGCGTGGCGGACCTGCTTGCGCCGACCGATCTCGACGAGGAGGACTGGGCCGAAACCGTGCTCGACGCCCCCACGACCGCCGACGACGAGGGATCGTCGCTGCCCGGAATGAGCACAGATTCCGTCCCGGAGGAGACGGAACACGTCGACGACGAAACGTCGATCGCGGTCGCCCACGCGGCCGACGTCGGCATCGTCGAGACTCGCGAGAACCTCGATCGGATCGCCCGCGACGCACACCGCGTCGAGGCGACCGTCGAGACGTCGACGAGGCGGATCGAACGCGGCGGCCGTCCCTCGCCACCCTCCCCGGGAAGCGATTGGCGTCGAGTCGATCGGCGATCGTCCTCGTCGCTTTCCGTGAACGGGGAAGGGACCCCTTCGGGGGTTCCATCCGGGACGATCCGACCGGATCAGTCGCTGTCATTCGGAGAGGCGACGCGTGAGGTCGTCGTCGACCGACGGGCGACCGCCGAGTGGGAACGGGAGGTCGAGCGGGTCGATGAGGACGGCAACGTCACCGTCGTCACACAGCGGACCACGACGAGGGATCGGACGACGGACAGATACCGCGTCCACGTTTCGGTCACCGGACGGTACGCCCCCACGGGCCCTGCCCCCGGCCAACCGACGGCGACGTTCGGCGCGGGAGGAACGAACGCGGATCCGGACCTCACTGACACGCCGGATGCCGCACGCACGGATCTCGACGTCGCGAGTGCCGGCGGCGTGGACCGGATCGCGCGGCGGGCGGTCCGCAACGGTGATGTCTCCCGGACGACGACGGTCATCGGTGAACGCTCCGACGATCTCGGGGACCGGCTCACCGCCGACCTCGTCGACGTCCATGAGGAGGTTCACGGGATCGAAACGGAGACGCGAATGGGGAACGTCGCGACCGGGGACGCCGACCCGTACGGCGAATTGGCGAACGAGATTCGGGGAAAACGAACGGAACTCGCGGCTCCACCGGGGCGGTACGACGGTACGACGGACCGGGCACGCGTCTCCGCACGCCTCGTTTACCTTGATGCGGTCATCGAGAACCTCGAATCCGCGTCCGAGGACGAGACCGACGCTACCGACGCCCTGTTCGAACGCGTCGAGGGCGCGCTCGGCGGACCGTCGGTCGGCGACGTCATCGCGTCACGGGAGCAGGCGCGGGAGACGGAACCTCACGCGGTCGGTGCTGACGGCCCCGGCGGGGAGGTCCGGTTCGTCCCCGAGGGCTCGCCCGGCTATCTTCCGCGGACGACGGTGGACGGTGCACGGGTCGAGGCCGTTGACGGTACCTCAACCCGGCCGCTCGCGACGCGGAACCTGAACTACGTCACGGTCCCGTACGACGACGTCTCGGGAGGGATCGTCGATCGGATCCTCGGAACGGAAGAGACCGTCGGGCCCGGCGTCGCCGGTCGAGCGCTCCTCACGGCCGACTCGGCGCTTTCGGCGGCGGGTGGTCCGGATGCGGATCCGGAGCTTCAGGCCGACCGTGACGTCCTCGCACATCGCCTCGATCGCTCGTTGTCGGCGGTGGATCGCCGCCTCGTGGACGCCGCAGCCGATCGAACCGATCTCTCCGAGGGAGAGCGTAGAACCGCCGTCGAATCTGCGGCGAGTGAATACGGCTCGATCGGCGAGCGTGCCGTCGCGGTCGGAAACGGCAGCTACGCGGACCGGGTCGCGTCCGAGATGGCCGCTCGTGACGACCTCTCACGGAGCGATGAACTGGCGCTCGCGGCCTCACTTCGAGTCGTCACCCGATCCGTGGCGGGACGGGACGCCGTCCGCGTCCCCGCACGCTTCGTCGACGAAACGACGGATCGCGCACGCGAACATCTTCGTGAACGATTCGAGGATGCCGCGGAGGACGGCACGGAACGAGCCGTCGAGGAGGCTACCGATCGATGGGCACCCGATCCGGTCCGCAGCGTCGGCGCCGGTCTGCCGGTCGCCCCCGCACCCGGCTACTGGGTCGCGACGGTGAACGCCTGGCACGTCGAGGTCCGGGGGGAGTATCCCGGATTTACGCTCCACGCCGACGTCGGCCCGCCGGGAGAGACGTTCGAATACGCCCGGACGGTCGGCGACGTCACCGTCGACGCCGGCGGCACCGAGGTCCTTCTGGGCGAGACGGAACCCGTCCGGTTCGAAACGGGGACCGTCGTGGTCGTCGCGGTACCCGCAGGACCGCCCGGAGTCGGGGACGTCGACGGGACCCGCGACGAGACGTCGGACGGCTGGCCCTGCCCGGGCGTGCCGACCGGCGCGGATGCACGCGTCGGATCGACCGAAAACGGTTCCGAAACCGATTCCGGTCCGGATGAGTGTGGATTCGGGTCATGAACGGGTGCGGGGTTCGTAATGACGCCGCGCCGCCGACCGGTCGTCCGATCGGTGCCGTTTTGCGGCGAGCGACCCGATCACCGTACATGTTCCACGAAGTCGTTTCGGACGTCTCTGCGGACGACGACGGATCCGCGATCGACGCGGTGGCGCTGTTGTCGGCGTTCGAGGCCGTCCTCGCGGAAGCGGTGACGGAGGCGGGCGTCGACGCCGTCGTCGAGACGACGACGCTCGATCGGGAGCGCGTTGCATCCGTCGCGGCGGGAGATGCTGCCACGCTGACGGTCGAAGAGGGCTCCGCGGTGCTCGCGACGGCTCGCGAAGTGGACCCCGACGCCATCATGTTCGAGCTTCGTGACCACCTGCTCATGGGCATGACCATCGCGGTGCTCGACGTCGACACCATCGCGGGCGCCATCGATGCCGATCTCACCGGACAGGAGGTTCAACAGGCATTGGAGGGGCGCGCCGCCATGACGCTTGCCCAGCTCGCCGAGGTGATGGCGGTGATCGAGGGACGAAAACGATGACCGTCGTCATCGTCGGCTGCGGGTACGTCGGGTTGGCGCTCGCGCGACAACTCGCGAACCGCGGCCACGAGGTCGTCGGCGTTAGACGGTCCGACGAGGGGCTCGATGCGATCCGATCCATCGAGCCCGCTGGTGAGGGGACTGTCCGTGCGGTTCGCGCGGACGCGACCGATCCGAACTCGCTGTCCGTGCTGCCCGACGCCGACGCGATCGTCTTTGCGGCCAGTTCCGGCGGCCGTGGCGCGGCTGCGGCACGCGAGGTATACGTCGACGGGCTCGAGAACGTCATCGCGACGTACGGGTCACGGGAGTCATCGCCGGATCGGCTCGTGTACACGTCTTCAACCGGCGTCTACGGCGACCACGACGGCGCATGGGTCGACGAATCGACGCCGATCCGGCCGACGACCGAGAAGACGCGCGTGCTCGCCGAAGCGGAGCGCGTCGCGATCGAGGACGCCGATGCGGTCGGAATCGACGGGACCATCACACGGTTCGCCGGTCTGTACGGACCGGACCGCTACCGACTCCGTCGATATCTCGACGGCCCGGTGACGGCCGGCTACCTGAACATGATCCATCGGGACGACGCGGCCGGCGCGGTCGGATTCCTGCTGGAGCGGAACTTGGCTCGGGGTGAGTCCGTACTCGTCGTTGATGACGAGCCGGCTCCGAAACACGCGTTCGCCGACTGGCTCGCCGACGAGTGTGGGGTTCCCCGTCCGCCGAAGCGGTCGAAAGCGGAACGAATAGGGGACGGTAACCTCTCCGAGGCCGCGGAACGCCGGATACGGACGAGCAAGCGGTGCTCGAACGCCTTCCTCCGTGAACTGGGGTATGAGTTCACGTTTCCCACCTACCGTGAGGGGTATCGCGCCGCGATAGACGACTTTCGTGCCGAACGGACCCCATCTTAAGCACGTTTGGGCCGGGTGACTCCGACTCCGCGATCAGTTATGTCGTTACTAAAAGGTCGAAAATGCCACGAAGGTTCTTGTGTCGGCGGCGAGTCCGGAGTTGTGTATGTGGGTGCAAGCGGCGGTCGGCGACGCGCTCGTCGAGGCGGAGGCGTTCGTCCGTGCAAACCCCGAGCTGACCGTTGCCGGCGTCGTTGCGGCATTTGTGGTCGTCGCGAGCACGTACGCCTTCCTTCGTCTTCGACGCGTACCCGGCGTACGGTTCAGGCGACTTCTCGCCGAGCAGGACGAGATCGCCGTGTTGATGCACCCGAATCCGGATCCGGACGCGATGGCTGCGGCCATCGGCGTCGTCGCGCTGGCGGAACAGGTCGACGTGAACGCAACGATCCAGTTTCCCGGACAGATCCGCCATCAGGAGAATCGTGCGTTTCGAACCGTTCTCGACCTCGAACTCGACCGGATCGATCACGTGACGGACATTTCTACGGAGTGCGTCGTACTCGTCGATCATAACGAGCCGCGGGGATTCACCGGTGCGGACGGCGTGTTGCCGACCGCGGTCGTGGACCATCACCCCGGTGACGGAACGGGCGAGGCGTTCACCGACGTGCGGACGGGCTACGGCTCGACGGCCTCCATCGTGGCGGAATACTTCAAGGAGAACGACGCCGTCCCGGTACCGCCCGACAAACACGCGAGCGAGACCAACGGCGATCTCGCGCTGCCGACGCGAACGGCGACGGGGTTGTTGTACGGCATCTTAGCGGACACGAAACACCTTACGGTCGGGGCCGCCGAACCCGACTTCGCGGCTGCCGGCTACGTCTACCGCGGGGTCGATCAGGACCAGCTCGACCGGATCGCGAATCCGTCGGTCGACGCGGAGGTGCTGGAGGTGAAAGCACGGGCGATCGCCGGCCGACAGATCGAGGGATCGTTCGCGGTGGCGGACGTCGGCGGCGTGAACAACGTCGACGCGATCCCGCAGGCAGCCGACGAACTCATCCAGCTGGAGGGAGTCAGCGCCGTGGTCGTGCTCGGTGAACGTGACGGCACGATCCATCTTTCGGGTCGATCCCGGGACGACCGCGTCCACATGGGGAACGCCCTGGCGGGCGTCCTGGACGATCTCGACAACGGCGACGGCGGCGGCCACGCCCGCATGGGCGGCGGGACGATCCGTCCCGAGGTCGACCCGACCGGCGAGAGGGAGCCGGAGACGGTCAACCGCGACGCGCTCTGTGACGGGCTCTTCCGGGCGATGGCCGGTGACGTGTGAGGTTCGGACGCCGATCGGTCGATCGGGCTGGCCCTTTGTCGTTTCCTCAACGTTTAGGTCCCCGCTCCCCGATCGTCGTCCATGGCTCTCGATATCCCCGACGCGCCGCGGTGGCGAGCGCTCGCCGGCGTCGGCGTCGGGTACGGACTCGCCTGTGCGTTGATCCTCGTCGCGTTCTTTTTCGTGCCGTATCTGGTCGTTACGGTGCTTTGATCGTGGAACTGAGCGACCATCGGCGGTTCGCCCGGGGACATTCCACACCTGAGCGAACGACGTGGCCGATCAGGGACGGCGGCTCAAGAGGGCACCGCCGACGGCGTCGAGGAGGCCGAAGACGACGGCGAGCGCCGCGAGCGTGAACGCGTCGAGCCCGAGCCCGAGTCCGGGCGTCGACTCCACGAGCCCGAGCCCGCCGACCGCCCCGACGCCGATCGCGTATCCGACCGGGAGACGGTCCCTGGCGAGGAGGATCACGACGGCCACCGCGGCGACGACGCCCGCCGCGAGACGGAAGGGCATGATGACCGCGGCGACGCCGAGCAAGACGCCGCCGAGCCCGACGCCGACCCCGGCCGCACGCATGCGTTCGGGTCCGTCCGGGCCATCGTCAACGCCGCCCGTGGCGCCGTCGGAGTCGTCGGGATCGTCGGAGTCGTCGGGATCGTCGGTGCCGTCGGAGTCGTTTCGTTGGCTCATGGACGGGATCGTGTCTCAGAGTCCGTCGTACGGGCCGGCCTTTGCGGCGGTCAGCCGCTCGACCTGCTCGTCCGAGAGGCCGATCGTCGCGGCCGCGAGGTTCTCGGTCAACTGGTCGACGGTGCGGGCGCCGACGATGGGCGCCGTGACGCCCTCGCGGTGTGAGAGCCACGCGAGCGCGACCTGCGCCGGCGAGGCGTCGACCTCGTCGGCGACCGCGTCGAGGACGTCGTGAAGGTCGAAGTTCTCCTCGGTGAGGTAGGAATCCCGAAAGCGACTCGACTCCGCGACCCGGGAGTCCTCGGGCAGGTCCTCGTCGCGGTCGTACTTTCCGGTGAGAAAGCCCTGTCCGAGCGGGCTCCACGGGCAGACCGCGAGATCCTGCTGGCGGGCGAACTCGAGGTAGTCGCCCTCGATCTCGCGGTCGACGAGGTTGTAGCGCGGCTGGAGAACGGTGAACGGCTCCCACCCCTCCGCCCGGGCGATCTCGTTGGCGCGGGCGACCTTCCAGGCGTTCGGGCGCATGGTCGAGGCGCCGAGGTAGTGGACCGTGCCCGACTCGACGAGCCCGTTTAAGGTCTTCATGAGCTCCCGGGCGGGGGTATCGTCGTCCCAGCGGTGGATGTAGAGGACGTCGACGTAGTCGGTGTCGAGTCGGTCGAGCAGCGCGTCGAGACGGTGTCGGACGTTCTTGCGGTTCGTCCCGAGGCTGTTCGGGTCGCCGTCGCGGGTCTGCCAGTAGATCTTCGAGGCGATCGTGTAGCGCTCGCGGTCGCGGTCGGCGAGCCAGTCGCCGATCCACTCCTCGCTCGCGCCGCCCCCGTAGACGTCGGCGGTGTCGATGTAACGACCGCCCGCGGCCTCGTAGGCGTCGAGCAGCTCGTGGGCACGTTCCTCGTCGATCTCCACGTTTCCTTCCTCGGTCTCGCGCCCGAACCGCCAGGTGCCGAACTGGAGCTCGCTCGTTTGAATGCCGGTCCGACCGAGCCGGACGAAGTCGAGGTCGATCTCCTCGAGGGTTGGCGTCATCACGCCCACGTTGGGTCGGTCGAGGTGAAAAGCTGCGTGAACCGAACGTGAACTGTTGACATGCACACTCGGGCCGCGCCCACGATGGCAACGCTCACCGCGACAGGAGCGATCCGAGCGCGAGTGCGAGCAGGTAGAGGGCGATCGCGACGAGGATGATCGTCGCGCCGGTGGCGACGTTGAACACGTACGAGACGAGGATCCCGCCGATCACGGCGACCTGTCCGAACGCGACCGACAGGAAGAGCCCGTTCCCGAAGCTTCTGGTCACCTGCATCGCGGCGGCGACGGGAATGACGAGCATGCCCGCGACGAGGATGGCGCCGAGTATCTGCATCGCGGCGACGACGACGAGCGCGGTCAACACGATGAGCAGGGTGTCGTAAAACCAGACGTCGATCCGGGCGAGGCGCGCCGCCTCGCGGTCGAAGGTGATGAACAGCAGCTGTTTGTGCGTGAGCGCGACGACGGCGGCGACGACGAGCGTCAACCCGACCATCAACTGGACGTTCTCGAAGGGGACGAAGAGGATGTCCCCGAAGAGATAGCTCTCGACGGTCGCGCTGAAGACGACGCCGTAGGAGATGATCGCGATTCCGACCGCGAACCCGCCGGTCAGCATGATCGCGATGGGGACGTCGGCGTGGCCGTCGGTCCGCACCGCGACGTACTGCATGCCGAGGGCCGCGGCCGCGGCGGCGACGAGTGCGAAGCCGAGCGGGTAGTCGATGGCGGGGACGGCCGCGCCGACGAACAGCCCGATCGCGACCCCGCCGAAGGCGGTGTGTGCGAGCGCCTCGCCGATGAGCGCCATCTGCCGGTTGACGAGGTATGCACCCACGATCGGCGCGGTGATCCCGATCAGGATCCCGGCCGTGAACCCGCGTTGGAGGAAGCCGCTACAGAGGAGCCACTCGCCGGTGGCCCCGCAGGCGACCCCCCAGGCCGCGTCGTAGATGGGGGGAAACGCCCGGAGGATGAATGCGCCGATCACCGCGAGCACGCCGAGTACGGCGGGGACGCCGAGTGCGAGGTCCCGTGCGGTCCACCCTCGAAAGATGGGCTCGCTCATTCGGCTCCGCCTCCGGCACCGCCGTCCGCGGCCGCCGAACCCGATCGCCGACGGATGAGCGCCGATCCGAACGCCCGTCCCAGCGCGTCCGACCGGAGGACCGCGTCGGTCGGGCCGTGGGCGTATAACTCCCCGTCGAGACATGCAAGCGTCGTGGCGTGCTCGGCCAGCGCGTCGACGTCGTGCTCGATGAGCAGGATCGTGAGCCCGTCGGCGTGAAGTTCGTCGAGAAGACCGTAGAACCGACCGACAGCGTTGGTGTCGACGCCAACCGTTGGCTCGTCGAGGGCGAGCAACTCCGCCTCGGAGGCGAGGGCACGGGCGATGTATGCCCGCTGTTTTTGTCCACCGGACAATCGGTTGATCAGGCGGTCCTCCAGATTCGCGATCCCCACGCGAGCGAGCGCGTCGTCGACCGCACGTCGGTCCGTGTCGTCCAGTCGGCGTAGGCCGGCGTGTGCGTACCGCCCCATGCGGACGACCTCACGGACCGTGATGGGCATCGTCGTGTCCGCCTCGGTCGACTGTTGGGAGACGTACCCGAGCCTCGTCCCGTCACGGAATCGGTCGGCGGGCTCGCCGAACAGCTCGACGGTTCCGGAGGTCGGTGACCGTAACCCCATCATCAGCTTGAGCAACGTGGTCTTTCCCGATCCGTTCGGACCGATCAGTCCACAGAAATCACCGATCTCGATGGTGAGCGAGACGTCCCGAAGGACCGGCTCCTGACCGTAGGCGAACGAGACGTTCGAGACGTCGATGGCGGGCGTCACGGACTCACCCGTGTGATCGTTCATACGCCGTAGTCACCTCGCTTCGTGTGACCGCTCGCCGTCGCGACGGGAAACCGTACCGATCCGTCGGTCGCTCGAACGTCGATCACTCCGCACGGAGCGCCGTCTCCAGCGACGGGAGGTTGATCTCGTGGAAGTGATCGATGTAGCCCCAGTCGGGTTCCATGATGAGATCGCCGCCGATCGGCGGCGTGCCGTCGATCTGCGTCTCGACGGGAGATAACGGGAGCACCGTCGTCTCGGTCTCGTCCGCGAGCGACTCGGCCAGCGTTCCGGGCTCGCCGACGTCATAGAGGACGTGGGCGATCTCGAACTCCGCGATCAGCTCCTCGATCTCCCGGACGTCGCCGGGCGAGGCGGCGTCGTCGGGCGACGTGCCGACCGGCGAGTAGACGTCGAGCCCGTACCGGCGGTTCCACCACTGGAAGGAGTCGTGCGTGCCGACGACGATCTCCGACAGCTCGGCGCGTTCGACGATCGCCTCGAAGTCCTCGTGGAGCGCCTGCAGCTCCTCGTTGAACGCCGCGGCGTTCCCCTCGTAGGCGTCGGCGTTCTCCGGGTCGATCTCCGCGAGTCCGGCCGCGACGTTCTCGACGCCAGTTTGACACTCGACGGGGTCCATCCACCAGTGTTCGTCGTCGTCCTCGGCGGGGCTGTCGAAGAACTCGATCCCCTCGGAGGCCTCGATGACGGTGACGCTCTCGTCGGCCTCCAGTTCGACGGCGGCGTCGTCCTGCCAGCTGGAGAAGTTACGGAGGTAGACGAAGCCGTCCGCCCGGTCGAGGTCCCGCACCGTCCCCGGCTCCGGGTTCCAGTCGTGACCGTGCTCGCCGACCGGTACGAGGTCGACGACGTCCATGCGGTCACCCGCGACCTGCCGGACGAAGTCCCAGACCGCCGGCATCGTCGCGAAGACGGTGAACTCCGCGTCACCGTCGGGGTTCGTGTCGTCGCCGGCGTTGCCGCCGCCGGAACCGCCTTCGACGCCGCTTCCCTGCGGGTCCTCCCCGAGACAGCCGGCGACGCCGCCGGCGAGCGCTCCCGCGCCGAGCGCCGCGAATCGACGTCTGGAGAGCGGCGCCGAATCTGACGTCCACGATTCGGTCGTGAATTCGTCTGCAGTCATAGCGTACAGAATGACACGCTTAGGCAAATATGTTTCGAACCGAATAAAATTTTTAGATTAGTCTAATTCAGCTGACTCGGGCGACGTCAACCGTAGGATCGGGCACCGTCGGCTTCACTGCGTTTCGACGTTCGTCTCACGCACGGCCCGATGACCCGAACGCTGCGCTCGCCACGGATTCGACGGCATCACGAACGGATCACGGCCGAGGGATCAGTCGTCGTCCGCGATGACGGCCTCAAGGTCGGCCAATCGGTCACACGCGTCGACGTAGGCGTCCCGCTCGGTCAGCCGCTCGGTCGGATGGACGTCCTCCAGAAGCGAGATCTTGGCCGCCACCGCTGCGCGCTCGCGTCTGTCGGTCGACTCTCCACGGCGCTCCAGTTGTCCCTCGACCGCGTCGAGAAGCGTTGATCGGACGACGGGCTTCCGAAGCACGTCGTCGCAGTCGGACTCGAGGAGGTCGACCGTTGGCCGGTCGCCGATGAGCGCGACGGTTCGAGCGGCCGATCCGACGATCCGCGGCACACGACGGATCCCGGCACCCGACAGCCCCTCGTCGAAGACGACGACGTCCGGGTTCACCTCGAGTCGATCCGCGAGCTCGTCGACCTCGTGGACGCGAACGACGGTATGGCGACCGTTCAGCCATTCGCCGTACATCGCAGTGATCCGTCGGTCGGCGTCCGCGAGCAACACGGTCGGGGTGGCGGTTTCGAGATGGCTGCGTCCCCACTCGCTCAACGCGTCGAAGACGTCCTCCATGTCGTGACCGGCCCCAGTGAGGTCGTACTCGACGCGAAGCGGGGATTCGCTCACGACGCGGCGGCGGATCAATCCGGCGTCGCCGAGTGCCTCGAGGGTTTCGGAGAGAACCTTCCCGGAGACGTCCGGAACCCGGTCAAGCACGCCGTTGAATCCTATCGGACCGTGGCGGGAAACGACGACGAGGACGGTCGGGTGCCACTTGCCGGAGAGCAACGAGAGCGCGTCGAGCGCGATCTGGTCGTCCGGCGGCACGTCCGGACCGTCGTCGGACATGCATATTGCTACCGAGAGACGAAGATATAACTCTTGACACTCCTTTTCGCCCACTGAAGGGATCGTTTCTCATGTTACGGTTCATCCCCATGCACCGGATCGACGACTCGCGGTCGGTCGGGACACTGCTTGACGGCCCGTCACCGTTTGGAACACGGATCGTCGACCCGACACCGATCGAAGGTGGATGTCGATGACCGAAACCGACGTCGCGGGCGTGGACCTGTTGTTGGTCGAAGACGACCACGACGACGCACGGTTCGTCGAGCGCCTCGTTCAGGAACGGCAGTCGATCCGGCGGACTGGCGGGGGAACGCCGCTGATCGAGGTGACTGACGTCGACCACGTCGACCGGCTCGCCGATGCGCTCGTTCGGGTCCGTTCCGAGGACCCGCCGGATGCCGTGCTGCTCGACCTCATGCTGCCGGACAGTCGCGGTCTCTCGACGGTCGAGCGGCTGGTCGAGAGCGCGCCAACCGTGCCGATCGTCGTCCTGACCGGACGGGACGACGCGTCCGTCGGCATCGAGGCCATCCGTCGCGGTGCCCAGGACTACCTGCGCAAGGACGGAATCTCCGGCGAGGGCGTGTTGCGGGCGCTCCGATACGCCGTCGAACGCACCCGTACCCGCCGGGAACTCTCCGACCGCAACCACCGACTCGCCGTGCTCCATCGGATCGTCCGGCGCGACATCCGGAACGACCTGAGCGTCGTCATCGGGCTGGGGGACGAGCTCCGTGAGACCGTCGGGCCCGCCGACGCGGAGACGGTCGAGACGCTACTCGAGGCGGCCCGCCACGCCACGGACCTCACGGACACGGCGGCGGACGTGATCGACGTCATCTCGACCGATGACGTCCAACGCTCACAGCGAGATCTCGACATGGCGCTTGACGTCGCGATCACTCGGACCCATGACGAGACGACGGCCACGATCACCGTTGAACGGAGCGGGACGGACGACGCGGCCGACGGCGACCGGGCCGCCGATGACGCGGTCTCCGAGTCGATCACGGTGTGGGCGTCGCCGATGTTGGAGTCGGCGTTCGTTCACCTGCTTTCGGATGCGATCGAACGTACCGACCGGTCGAAGCCTCACGTGACGGTGGTCGTCGACGCGACTCCGGACGTAGCCGTCGTGACGTTTTCCGGCGACGTGGACCCCGTCGTCGACGTCCGCCGCTCCCGGGAGACGTCACCCGCCTCGAGTGATCGCGGACTGCGGACGATGCGCGTCGGATCGTATCTCGCGACGACGCTGTTCGAATCCTTCGGCGGCGACGTTCGAACCGACGCCATAGGTGGCGAGCCACGCCTCACGGTCGAACTGCCGCGGGCATCACAGCCACGGAGCGAGGAGTAGCCGATCGATCATGGGGCCGGCGACGGCGTGGCAGCACACGATATATGCGTATCCGATACTGTTTGCTGCGGCACTTTCGTTGCTCCTTGCCGCCTATTCGCTTGCCTACCGCCGCCGCGTCGGGAGGGAGCGGTCGAACGACGACCCGACGCTGCTCGCGTTCGCGGCGATGAACGTCGCGATCGCCGTGTGGACCGGCTTCTCCGCACTCAAACTGCTCAGCGCGGATCCCGGCCTCCAGTTTCAGGCGTACCGGCTGCTCTACTTCGGCAGCTCGTCCGTCGGGCCGCTGTTGCTGCTGTTCGTGCTCGCGTACACCGACCGAACGCGGTGGGTGAACCCCCGGGTCACCGCCGGCCTGTTTGCCGTGCCGATCGTCTTCTGGGCCCTCCTTTTTTTGAACCCCCACGACGTCGTCATCGCGGGAACTCGAACCGTCGACGTCGACGGGTTGGTCGTGTTACGGACGACGGCCGGTCCCGCCCACGTTGCTCTCAGTTTCACCTACGCGGCGCTGATCGCGGTCGTGACGCTCGCGCTCGTTGCCGTCGAAGGGGTCAGACGCGGTCGGCCCTACCTCCCGCAGACGATCCTTTTGGGCGTCGCCATCGCCGCACCCATCGTGACGAGCGCGCTCACCTCCGCGAACGTCCCGCCGTTCACGGTTGACGCGGTCAACTACGTCCCCGTCTCGACGGTCGTTTCCTCGCTCGCACTCGGCGTCGCGACCTTCCGGTACCGCTTTCTCGACCTTCGTCCGGTCGCCTACCGCACGATCGTCGACGACTCGCCCGACGGCGTGATCGTCCTCGACGCGGCCGGTCGCGTCGTCCACGTGAACGCGACGGTCGCCTCGCTGCTCGGCGAGGCCGCTCCGACCGTCGGAGATGAGCTCGACGGCCAGGGAGCTCTTGTGCCGGTCGCGGAGACGATCGTGGCGAGCCTCGACGGCGAAAGGCTCGGCGAGGCCGACGAGAAGCCCGGAGCCGCCGAGAAGTCCGGAGCCGCCGACGAGACGACCCTCAAGCTCGCACCCGGAACGGGAACGGTCGAGTTCCTCAACGTCCGCTTCCAACCGCTGCGACGGCGCGGCCGGTGCCTCGGCTGGGTGGTCGTTCTTCGGGACGTGACGGCACGTAGACGCCGAGAACGGGATCTCGAGACGTTCACCGGTGCCATCTCCCACGATCTCCGGGCCCCGCTGCGGACGACGGAGCGATATCTCGATCTGTTGGAGGAACGAGTCGACGTCGGACTCGACGACGAGGCGTCCACGCTGCTCGCGGTGAGCCGGGCGAACAGCCGTCGCGGTCGTGAGATGGTGACGGACCTCCTCGAGTACTCGCGCGTGGGTGCCGAGGACGTCACCTTCGAGCCGGTCGACTGTGATCGGTTGGTCTCGGAGGTCGTCGACGCGCTTCGCTATCGCATCGAGGATCGCGACGCGGCCGTGCACGTCGAGGACCTCCCGACCGTCCACGGCGTCGATCATCTCCTCCGACGACTCTTCCAGAACCTGATCGCAAACGCGCTGGCGCACGCGGGCGCCGCTCCGACGATCACGGTCACCGCGACCCGGGAGGAGTCGGCGTGGCGATTCGTCGTCCGTGATGACGGAGTCGGCATCGACTCGAACGAACTCGAATACGTCCTCGACCCGTTCGCGCAGGGTGCCGACGTCGACCGCGGTGGCACCTCCGATCACGACGCCGGCGGAAGCGATCATGGCGCCGACGTCGGCCGCGGTTCAGGCACCGGCATGGGGCTCGCGATCTGCGTCCGGATCGTCGATCGGCACGGGGGTGAGCTGACGATCGATTCGACGCCCGGCGAGGGAACGGCCGTCGTGTTCACCCTTCCGGTCGATCCGACGGACGAACCGGTCGACAGTTCGGCGGATCGAGCGATCCGTTGATGGGTTGGTTCGACGTGGCGAACGCTCGGTACCGGCGTGGCTGCGCCGCTTCGTGGTCGCTACGTCTCGCGATCGGGTAACACCTTTCCGGGATTGAGGATCTCGTCCGGATCGAACGCCCGCTTGACGCGGGCCATCAGATCGACGGTCGCGGGGGTGTACTCCGCCTCGAGGAACTCCCGTTTGCCGAGACCGATGCCGTGTTCACCGGTCGAGGTGCCGCCGGATCTGACGGCGTACTCGACGATGTCGCGGTAGACCTCCTTTCCGTGTTCATACGCCGCCTCGTCGTTGGCGTCGACCATCACGGTGTAGTGAATGTTACCGTCTCCGGCATGGCCGAAGCAGGGAATGAGCAGATCGTGTTCGGCCTCCAGATCGGCGATGTAGTCCATGAGGTCGGCGAACGCGCTTATTGGAACCGTCACATCGCCGGGCGTCAGGGGCGTCAAGTCGGGATCGTACGGCGCAAGTGCCTCGGCCATCTCCTCGCGAACCTCCCACAGCGCGGTCATTTCGGCGTCCGTCTCCGCGATCTCGACGTCGGCCGCGCCGTGGTCCGCGACGATGGCCTCGAAGAACTCCACTTCGGCGTCGACGTGATGATCCGCGTGGAACTCCACGAACATCATCGGTGCATCGGGGAGATCCGTATCGAGGTAGGCGTTCGTGATCTCGGCACTGAGCCCGTCGATCAGTTCGATCTTCGCGACGTCAACGCCCGACTGGACCACGTCGGAGACGGCCGCGGACGCCTCCGTGCGATCCTCGAAGATCACGCGTCCACCGTGGATCTGCTCGGGTATCCCCGACAGCTCAAGGGTGACTTCGGTGATCACGGCGAGCGTGCCCTCGCTGCCGACGAGCAGGTCCATCAGATTGTACCCGCTCGACGTCTTCGCCGCCCGTCCGCCGGTTTCTATCACCTCGCCGCTCGGGAGCACCGCCTCCAGTCTGAGCACCCAGTCGTGTATCTCGCCGTACTTCACCGTCTGCATCCCGCTCGCGTCGTTGGCGATCATTCCGCCTACCGTCGAGATCTTCCCCGAGGAGGGCAACGGAGGAAAGAACAGTCCGTCCCCTGCAACGGCCTCGTTCACGGCCGAGCCGAGAACTCCCGGCTGTACGTCGATCTGGAGATCGTCGGGGCGAACGTCGAGGATCTCATCCATACGGGAGACGTCGAGGGAGATCCCGCCCGCCGCCGGGATGGGATTCCCTTCGAGACTCGTTCCCGCCGCGTACGGCGTCACCGGAACGCCGAGATCCGACGCCGTTCGCATCACGGCGACGACGTCGCTCGTGGATTCGGGCCAGACGACGAGATCAGGGACGACCCCATCCTCGGGGTCGGTCCCCCAGTCGAAGCTCCGCTCCTCGCGCGTCGATCGACCGGCCGAGAGTTGATCGGGATCCAGTCCCGCCTCCACGAGCGCGTCGTAGACCATACAGGATCCAGCATCCCGGAGATATATATCACCCCGGGCTCGCTCGTCAAGTGTCGCCGACGGGAGCCGTGGACGTCGGTCGAATCGTTAGGATCTGTCGACGTCGATCAAATGAATCCGAACGCCCGCGGAAGCGTGAGCGTGAGCGACGGAACCGCGATCAAAAGCATCAACACCACGAGGTCGACGATGAAGAACGGCGTCACCTGTTTGGCGATCGCCCACACCTCCGCGTTGGAGACGCTCGAGGCGACGAACAGACAGATGCCTAACGGCGGCGTGATCAGTCCGAACGAGAGCGCGACCACCATCACGATCCCGAAATGGAGTTCGTGGATCCCGAGATTTGCGGCGGCGTCGGCGAGCGTCGGACCGAGAATGATGAGCGCTGCGGTCGTCTCGAGCCACGTTCCGACGAACAGCAGGAGCACCGAGATGAGAAGCAGGAACCCGAGCGGACCGAGCCCGAGTGATTCGACCGTCCCGGCGATCAGTCGCGGGACCCCCTCGATCGCGAACAGCCAGGTCAACACGCCGGCGAATCCGATGATGACGTACAGCTGTGCCGACCGGCGGACTGCGCTCTCGAGCGCCTCGTGTATCCCTTGTGTGTTCAGCACGCCGAACCCGACAGTGCCGAGAAGCACGCCGTACACGCATGCCACGGCGGCGGCCTCCGTCGGCGTGAAGATTCCGAGGAGAATGCCGAAGAGAATGATCGCGGGCATCGTTCCGGCGAGGACGGCATCCATTGACAGTCGCGGAAGCTCCGAACGGTTGGGTCGTTTCTCGTACCGAGGAAGGTCGCGAGTTCGCGCCAACACGGCCATGATCGTCATCATCCCGCCTCCGAGGACGATTCCGGGAACGATCGCCGCCGCAAACAGCGCGCCGACGGACGTGTTCGTCACCGCGCCGTAGACGACGAGAATGACGCTCGGCGGGATGACGGGGCCGACGATCGACGACGCGGCGGTGACGGCTGCGCTGAAGTCCTCGCGATAGCCGGACTCCGACATCGATGGGATGAACACCGACCCCAACGCGGCGACGTCGGCGATCGCCGCCCCGGTGATCCCGGCGAACAGCATGCTTCCGAAGACGTTCGCTTGGGCGAGCCCTCCCCGAAGTCGACCGACGGTGAGGTTCGCGATTCGGACGATCCGCTCCGTGATCCCTCCTTGGTTCATGAGCTCGCCGGCGAGCAGGAAGAACGGAATCGCCAACAGGACGAACTCGTTCATGCCACCGAACGTCCGTGACGCCAGGATCGACAGCGGCTGTCCGGAGAGCACGAGCCATCCGAACCCGACGACTCCGATCGCGAACGCGACCGCGAACCGGGCGAAGATCAGCATGACGAGCGCGCCGATCGCGACGAGCGTGATCGCTGCGGTGCTCATGCGCCACCGTCCTCGACGTCGATCACGTCACCGGTCTCGACCGCCTGCGCCCCGTCCTCGAACAGTTCGATGAGTCGCGAAACGCCGAAGACGGCGAAGAGGGCGCCGCTCACGGGGAGAACGACGTATATATAAAACATGTCGACACCGAGCGACGGAGACACCGAGCGGAATCCGCTCTCGAGCGCGTAGACGGTGCCCGCGTAGGCGAAGACTACTCCGAACGCGGTGATCGTGACCGTCTCGATGATGGCGATGAGGTGGACGGTTCGCGCCGAGAGTCGGTCGACGAAGACGCTGATTCGGATGTGGTCGTCGCTTCCGATCAATGCCGCGGCGAGCGGGAGAACCATCCAGATGGCGAGATACTGTGAGAGTTCGTTGACCCACGGTAGTCCGCTGGAGAGCACGTATCGAAATATCACCTGAAGAAACACGAGCGAGGTCAACACGACGGCGAGCACGAGCGCGTACATCCGGATCAGTCCGTCGAGCGTGGTTGTCGCTTTTCGGAACCCGGTCGTGAGCTTTGACAAACGAGAACGGGTATCACCCATGGGATATACACTCTCGTTTGGATACATGCTAATAAATGGCCCTGTCTGACGGTCATCGGGGAGGCTGAACCGACCTGAATGAATTGAATGAATGGAGCGATCCGCTGAATGGAGCGGTCCGCTGAATAGGCTGATCCATCAGCCGCAATGGTAATATATACTCATCATTAATTAGTAATATGGATAGACGATCCTTTCTTGCGACCGGCGGCGTCACGCTCGGTGTTGCGGCGATCGCCGGCTGTCTCGGCGATGATTCGGATTCCGCGGGGACCGAACTCGATGCGGACGTCGATGACTTACCGTCGGAGTCGATGCAGATCGTTCACGGGTATCCCGAAGATCCCATGTTCCACGGCCACCAGGCCGCGATCACCGTTCAGGACTATATGGACCGGCGAACCGACGGGCAGTTCGAGGTGGAGATCGTCTCCGGCGGCGCGGCCGGCGACGACACGGAGATGATAGAGCAGGTCCAATCCGGCGCGGTGGAAGCGATCAGTTCCGCCGCCGAGGGTCATCTCACCCCGTTCTACGCCAACATGAACGTGGTGGGGCTCCCGTTCTTCTTCGAGGACGTCGAAGTCGCGAACTTCGTGTTCGACGGTCCCTACGGTGACCGGCTTCGTGATGACTTCCGCGACCAGACGGGAATGCGGATGCTCGGCTTCTACGACAACGGCGGCTTCAGGCACTTCACCACGAGTGAAACCCGTGTGACGGAGCCGGGCGACATGGAGGGGCTGACCGTCCGCACGATGAACATGGACGCCCACCAGGAGATGGTCCGCCAGCTCGGTGCCGAGCCCGTCTCCATCGAAGGGACGGAGATCTACTCCGCGCTCGATCAGGGCGTTGCGGATGCCCAGGAGAACCCCGTTCCGATCATTCAGGTGCTCTCCTTTTACGAGGTTCAGGAGTACCTGATGCTCGACGGTCACGTCCATTCCATGCTGCACCTCATCTGCAATGACGACTGGTACGACGACCTGCACCCGTCGTATCAACAGCTCGTCGCGGAGGCCGGCTATCTCGGAGCGATCAACGCACGCAAGGTGAACCGGCTGATGCGCGAGCGGGGACGACCGTACCTCCGCGAACGGATGGACGTGGTCGAGGAGGACGAGATTGACGTGGATGCGTTCCGCTCACGAACCCAGGAGCCCGTCGAGGAGTTCGTCCGTGACGCCGTGAACGACGAAATGTGGGTCGACGACCTCTACGACGCCCGGGACCGCGCCATGGAACACCTCGGTTACTGAGGGGATTCGGCCGTATCGGCCGTTCGCCGTTCGTTTTCGTTACACGCAACGAGCGGCAGCGCCATCCGCTTCAGTCGCCGGCGGACGTCCGGAGTGAGAGATCCGCTGGTCGACGGAACGGTGGGCCATCGAGCTCGAATGCGGCGTGGACCAATCAAAGTGGACCATATGGATCGAAGTCGACGATCCGGTGTCGGAGCTATCATGTGCTTCGTCAGTAGGTTACCTCAACGTAAGTGAGTAGGTGAGTCGCAGGTTCGCGCGCGCTTATCTCCCCTCGCGGATGATCCATCGAACGCCCGGGATCATCGACGAGGCCGGGGCGGGTCGGCCCGCCGCGTTGACGGCTGGTCGGCGCCGCCGACCGCCGTGGCGTCCCGTCCGTGTGCCGTTTCCCGGAGGGGCGGAGCCACCGTCGGCAACCGGACCGATCGATCCGGGGGGATGATCGGTCCGCGCCGATCGGCGATGGTGGGCTCCGTCCGAAGGCGCCCGCCGGGCGACGAGCTAGAGGGTGTCGGCCCCGCCGACCGACCGGCGGCGGCCACCGGGCCGGGAACTGATCGGGGAGGGCCGTCGAGGGACGAACGGTCACCGTCGCGTTCGGCGTCAGGCCTCCGCCTCCACTTCCGCTTCCAGCGCCTCGTCCCGGAGTTCACGGCACCGTTCGTCGTCCGCTCGTAATTCGGGGACGGGCGTCGGGGTTCCCTCCTCGTCGATGGCGACGAAGACGAAAAAGGACTCCGTCGTCAACTCGCGCTCGCCGGTCCGCGGCGACTCGCGATACGCCCGGAGCCGAACCCGGACGCTCGTCCGTCCGGCGGCGTAGACGTACGACTCGATGACGCAGGTGTCACCCTGCGGGATCGGGCGCTTGAAGTCGAGTTCGTTGATCCGGGCCGTGACGCAGGTCTCGCCGGCGTGGCGCATTGCCGACATGGCACCGATCTCGTCCATCCACTTGACGACGTTCCCGCCGTGTGCGGACGCGTAGTTGTTCGTGTGGGTCGGCTGGACGCGCTGGCGGTTCTCGATGTAGGTGTCCGAGACGGTCGGCATGATTCCGTCCACGGGAACTATATATAAAAGGTCCCTGTGCCCCTCGCGCCATTATATATTTTTTTAAATGATGGGGCGCGTAAGCTGCGTGGCGCTTAAAATTGGGGTCATCTGTCGCGTCACGCCGGAACCAGCCGCACGACGGGCGCGTTCGCGGCGTCGACGACGACGTAGAGCGCGCCGTCTTCGGGCCCGACGGTCACGTCGCGGATCCGCCATCCCTCGCCGTCGAGTAGCGCCTCGCGTTCGGCGACGGCGGGACGATCCGCGGCGGGATCGTCGACCGTGAATCGGCCGAGGTAGCCGCCCGCAAGCGTGCCGACGAACACGTCGCCCGCCCAGTTCGGGAAGGCGTCGCCCGTATAGACGGTCATGCCCGCGGGCGGGAAGCCGCCGGAGCCGCACTCCCAGTAGTAGACGGGGTCGACGACGTCATCTCGCTCGTCGGGACGGTCGCCGACGGGGTCGTCGGTGCCGTACGCACAGCCGTAGTGGGCGATCGGCCAGCCGTGGTTGCCGCCGCGTTCGATGATCGTGATCGAGTCGCCGTCCTCCTCGCCGTGTTCGGACGCCCACAGGTCGTCGGTTTCGGGGTGTCGAACGAGCCCCTGCGTGTTGCGGAGGCCGTACGCGTGGATCGCGTCGGCGACGTCCGGGTCGTCGACGAAGGGATTGTCGTCCGGGATCGCTCCGTCCGGCTCGAGCCGGAGGATCGCGCCGAGCTCGTTCGAGACGTCCTGTGAGACGTGGTCCGGGCCGAAGTCCTTGAACTGCCGATCGCCGACCGTCACGTAGGCCATCCCGTCGGCGCCGAAGACGACTCGCGACCCGAAATGACTCGACGATCCGACGAATGGCTCGGCGGCATGGAGGGCCTCGAACTCCACGAGTGCCGGCTCGTCGGGATCGAGACGCCCGCGACCGAGATGCGTCGTCGACTCGCCCTCGGCGTTCGCGGCCGCATAGGTGAGGTAGACGTACGGCTCCTCGGGGTACTCCGGATGGGTCGCGACGTCCAACAGCCCGCCCTGCCCCGCGGCGAGTACGTCCGGCGCCCCGGCGACGACCGACGGATCGGCACCGTCGTCGATCCCGTTCGCGTCCGCGTCGCCGTCGGGATCGACCAGCCGGAGGTCGCCGTCGCGTTCGGTGACGAGCAGCCGGCCGTCGTCGGGGAGGAAGGCGATTCCCCAGGGATGCGAGAGGCCGTCGGCGACCGTCTCGACGGCGTATTCGTGGGTCTCGCCGGACGCGTCGTCCACCCCGCCGTCCGCCGACGTCCCGCCGTCCGCACCCGATCCGCCGTCGGAGCCGTCGGGGTCGTCGTCCAGACAGCCGGCGACGAGCGACCCGCCGGCGACGGCCGCGCCGTGGAGGAATCGACGCCTGTTCGTCGCTGCGGTCGCCTCGTTCGCGCGTCGACGCATGTCGTCCAAACGTGAGGGAAGCTACCTAATGACGGTTGCGGCGAGTGAACGCATCTCCATTCATTACGGCTGTCGAAAAGGCGTATAATACTTCGGCAGCATCAGTAGTTATTAATAAATTACTATCGGAAAATTAATTTGTACGAAAGTACATGGTGTACTTGTACGGGTAAGTAAGTGTCAATTCATAACGTCCAATGATGCGAGATGGGAACGCCGCCGAGCAGTCGAGGGGATAATGCCGATCATCGCCGACATCGACGTCACACCCGACGAGGGCATGCTCGAAGCCCTCACAGAGACGGGTTCGGACGAGGTGGTTCGGGTACCGTTCGTCCTCACCGAGAGCGACGCGGTCGCGCCGTACCTGCTCGTCTCCCGCGCCGCGGTCGCAAGCGTGCGAGGCACCCTCCTCGGTCGTCGTCGGATCGACGCCGTCGACGCCGTTGACGAGGTCGCCGACCACACGCTGGTACGCGTGAGGTGCCCGCGCGGCTCCGACACGCTGTTCGCCCACCTCGCGGACGTGCGGATCGACGTGCTCGAGGGAGTCGGGACGAGCGACGAGTGGGCGTTCCGCGTTCGCTCGCCCGACCGGAAGACTCTCGAGACGTTCGTGGACGATCGCCGCCGACGCGGGGAGACGATCTCGATCGAACGCGTTCGGGAGCGGGTCGACGACGGCGGACGGGCCCCGACGCTCACGCCCGCCCAGGTCCACACCCTCCGCACCGCGTACGACGCGGGATACTTCGAGGTGCCGCGTGAGGCCTCGCTGATCGAACTCAGCGAGACGCTCGGAGTCTCGGACTCGGCGGTTTCACAGCGGCTCCGCCGCGGGATCGACTCGCTCCTCGCCGAACGATTCGCCGAGGACGACGATCCTCGATCGGAGAAGTGATCGTGGCCGGTCGTCCGTTCACGAACGCGCCAGCTTGAAGACGCGGCTCGCATGCGTTTCGACGGTCAGGGTAATACACGACCCTTATACGTCTCGGTGAGTAGGGCGTGGTATGACCGGATGTCCACGCCGTAACGCCGATCAGCTACCTTCGAATGCCGCCGAGGTAGGGGATACATGATCGGGATCAAGTCGAGTTCGATGCCGCGATCACGGCCGTTCGCGAACCGCTCGTGCAAGTGCCGCTACGGATCGAGACCGACCGACCAACGCCCCGTCCACGGCGACCGGGACGGACCGGTTCCACGATGGTGAGGGGCGACCCGCATCGAGGATCGTCGAACGACGGGCCGCCCGAAACGCGCGCGGAGTTCGAGAACGCCCTCCGGGCACTTCTGGTCGATGCGCACGTCCGTGGCGTGTCGATCGTGGGCGGCGTCGACGTTCACGGCGCGGACGAGACGGCGTGGAGCGTCGAGATCACGGAACTCGCCGCACGTTCCGACCCCACCGAGGAGTAGGCCACGAGCCGCCGTTCCGGCGCGAAGATCGTGACGAGCATCGGATCTCCGCGAACCGTTGATGACGAACGCCGACTATCAAAACGAGTACTGACCCGTCGAGGATCAACGTCCGAATATTCAACGCGTTGACTCGACGGGTACGGTTAAGTGTAACATGGCCGCGAGTTCGTCACGTCATGGCGACGACGGAGTCAACCCAGGAGACCGTGGACGTCGCGGAGTCGAACCACGACGCGGACGTCGAGGACGCAGCACATGCCCTCGTCGAGCTACAGGACGCCTCGGAGGACGTCGCGGTACGGACCGAGGAGATCGCGGCGCTCTCCCGCGAGCAGGCCGACGGAATGGGAGAGGTTCGCAGCGAGGTCTCCGACATGAGCGCGGCGGTCGAGGAGATCGCTTCCTCGGCCGAGGAGGTCGCGAGCGAGGGCCAGCAGGTCACCGAGCTCGCGAGGGAGGGCCGCGAGGCGGCCCGTGACACTCGAACGGCGATGTCGCGCATCGACGAGTCCTCCGACGAGGTCAGCGACCGCGTGCATCGGATCGAAGAGCGCGTGACGGAGATCGACGAGATGGTCGCGGTGAT
>LKMJ01000401.1_pt1 | contig 32559 bp, 37 predicted proteins | sample 643391 | NCBI WGS metagenome assembly LKMJ01 (sample SAMN04112250, study PRJNA286221) | soda lake metagenome | biome: soda lake; feature: Kulunda Steppe; material: water; isolation source: sample PL-Br10 brine of Picturesque Lake | place: Russia: Kulunda steppe | collected 2010-07 | reverse complement strand
GGCACAATAGACTCTGCCATTTCATTTCGGACATTATGGACTATTTTTTGGCTGGCGAAGACCAGCAACAAACCAATCAGCCTAACGATCTGGCTGGCGGTTAACCCTTTTAAACTTTAAACTTTTCACCACAATCTCTGGCTTTCAGACACTACCTTTTTTCTGATCTGAGCCCCTCTCTAGAATTGGTTCAGGTTGCATGCCTTTCAGGCTTCAGCTTAGCTGCCTTTGTTCGGCGGATACAACTATGTAGCCAAGCTACTAGCTTAGTACCCTTTTTAACTTTAACTACTTGTAGCTTAGTACTACTTGGCTGGCAATGACCGGCCACAGGCCAATCAGCCTGACAGCCAGGCTGGCGATTAACCCTCATTTGCAACCTTGCAAAATACGCTTGAATGGAATACACGTCTGCTCGAACACCAACCTAGTGTGTTTGAACAAAGCTGGCCTCATTAGACAGGCTATGTAACCTAACCTAACCTTAAGCAGGTACAGCACCGTGCTGTGACTCAAGGCTCATTGACTATACCCCTCACCTTTTTTTAGGGCCGGCCGCCAGGATGCCCCCAGGAGCAAGACAGCAACTTAGCTGTGACTTGCGGCTTTGTTTGGCATCAAGGCTGAGATTAGGGCCCGTGTCCAGCAAGAGGGCTTGAAAGAACATGGTTTTCACTGATTTCACATGCTTTTGCACTGGGCTACTGGTAGCAATTTTATTTGGCGAGTCAACTTCGCGAGTTCCCATTTGCAATTGCATTGCTGGCTGGTTGACCTTGCCCCTCCTCTTCATCTTCATCATCTTCAAATCGTGAATCATCTACGCCATCAACCTGTGCATACAACACGAAGAGACAACGCAGGCACAGATCTGCAAAAGAAGAGCATATGCCAAGCAAGCATTATGCCACACGTGCCATGTAAGACCTGCCAATACTGCTCTTGTCCCACTCCACACACCCTCAGGTATGATCTTTAGACTCAGCTCAAGAACACGGCTAACTAGTTCATTAGCCTGGCCCCCACGCTACTTAGAACTAGATTAAAAGCATGCTATGCCAATTCTTCATCTTTGGATTCTTTGCATGTGTACGCTGAGATCCACGAACAAAAATTACTTGATGATGCTTGCAATAAAGGAGTCATTGACATGCTCATATTTTATGCTGATGATGCCCCCCTGTTGATAGTTGTACAACTGTATTATAACCATGCTACACACAGACTGTATTGTAAGTATGCAGAATGGCAAAGGCAAGCACATCTGCTGCCCTTCCAACCATGCTGCATGCATTATCGGAGCTCTGGGGCAGTGCACTCAGGCATCTGAGCGCACACAAGCATTAAATCAGCCAGCACAAATTTGTCAACACATAGTAAGGCAATGTCCCAGTTGTTAAGCTTTACTGTGCACCACCTAATCATTGTCAGGTGCAGCAAAACTCAGGCATGCAAAAGGGAATCAACAAAGCCCTTGACAGCCTGGGGCGCTGGAGCCCACCTCTTCCATTCCTTGTGCATTGTACTCGTCCTCGTTTTCGTTCACGTCTTCCAAGCCAAGGGAACCCTGCAAGGCATGTGGGCAACCAGAGCTCCTTCAAGCAGTGAAGAAGCAATCAGTCATCCGCTTACTCTTGAAAAACATCTATTTTCCCACCACAGTGGCATGTGATATGAGGCAGGCAGCCTGTTCTGGTGGGTCTCTCTCACAGTGCACTCTTGAGGCCTGGCTGGTGCAGCCTCCCATATGCTGACGCAAGAGCGGGTGACCCGTGATGCTCAGGCACATGCTCATGCTGGTTTGGCCTGTTTTGACCAAAATCCTCCCTAATTGGCACCACACCCTCAAATTGGCATACTCGTAAGTTGGAACCCTAAGTCCATAAGTCCATCTGCTTCAAAGTACTTGACCACATGTAGCGTTGGAGGTAGCTCGATCTCTTAAAGGCCAGCCCCTGGTGCTTTAGAAAAGCAGCTCACCACGCATGCATGCGCGTCACCAGGACTGTGCCATGCACAGTTGCTATTCTTGGAACTGAGGCGCACCTGAATGCGTGCGGCCATGACTTGGGCCCTCGTAGCCTCATCCAAGCCCGCGTATACCTCTGCCTCATCGAAGAAGAAGTCACCCTCGCCATCCGCTGAGACACATGAGCAGCAGGAACACAAGTTCTGATATGGCAATTGGTGGCAGAGGTGAAAGGCCTGCAGGGCTGCAACAAATGGGGTGTGTTGGCTGGTACAAAGGACATGCAAGTGTTGGGGATTGGAAGCATACGCGTGCTAGGATGCACAGTCGGGTCTTACAAACCCGTGCTTATACACCGCCCCTGAGAGCTGCATGAGCATGTCCCCATGCGAGCCTTGGCTTGCATGCTATAGAAAACTTGCTCTTTTGCCAGCAGTCAAACAAAGAGCAAAGCAGTCAGCAAGCCCTGCTTGCAGCTTTGCATGGGCATGCAATGCGAGTAGCATTTGAGCGTTTTGGCGCTTTACCCTGTCAAAATGTGCAGCATTAGCAAAGGTGATGCTAAAGGATGCCAGTGAAATGGATGCCCACCTTCGGTGTTGGAACGTGGGCTGAGGGCCGCACACTCACAGAGCGGGATTGTAGGGTAGAGGGACAAGGGTGACATGCACACTCACAGAGCGGGTCCATAGGCTAGAGGGACAAGGGTGACATGCACGCACCACAGAGCGGTATGTAGGGTAGAGGGACAAGGGTGACATGCACACTCACAGAGCGGGTATATAGGGTAGAGGGACAAGGGTGACATGCACACTCACAGAGCGGGTCCATAGGCTAGAGGGACAAGGGTGACATGCACGCACCACAGAGCGGGTCCATAGGCTAGAGGGACAAGGGTGACATGCACGCACCTTCTGCATCAGAATCCGGGTTGAGGGCTGCGTAGTCACAAAGTGACTTGAAGATCTCATCAACTACAGGCAGCACGCGCAAAGTGTGCTAGAAGATTGGAGGGCTGCGATGTGGGGCTGCATGTACAACATAGTGGGCATGATGCTCCAACAAGCAGCATGGGCTCCTGCCTGCAGCAGAAGTGTGGCCCTGCACATTCAGATAATGGCAAAATGTCCCTGATCCACTGACTGCACTCACCTTTGGCGCTGTCCTGAGGGACGAGCCTGACCTCGGCTGCAACATCCACGTCTTGTCCCTCCTCCTCTTCTTCACTGCTTCCTTCCCCTTGCTGCATGTCCTCAGAGCCTGCACAGAACAATTTGACATCAAACTCAAGTAGGAAGTCTGCATAAACTAGATAGCCGTGTGTAACTAAGTGTTGTGAGCGCCCCCTCCATGCCCTACACTAGACAGGTTTCAAGACACTGTGCAGCTCCTCAAAAAAGCCAGGGCACTACTGGCTAGCTTATAGTAGAGAGGGCTGGCTGGGCTCAAGGACAGCCTAGTTTTGCATGTAGCAAGACCTAAGTAGGACGTGTGTTGCTGCTTGCATGATGCAGCCTACACGGCCAATACTGGAATTTAATCTGAGGCCATGCAATCCGAAGTTAATACAGGAAACACAGATAGCCATGTACTCACCATCATCCAGTTGAATGTATATACACGGCTTGGGGAAAGACGATGTGTCCCTTGAAACAGCATGCATGATGATTTGAGGGTAACGCATGGCGAAGGACAGCTCGCTGTGGCTTGAGCTCACCCAAACCACACGCCTGCACGCACACGTTACAGAATCTCCCTCCATGTTAAGAGGTGTTCCTTCACCCAAACTCAGGGATGCCCAGCCCTTGTCTAGCTGGCAAGCTGGAGGGGCCAGGAGTGGATTGCACCCTGACTCGTTTAAGAGCTCGTTTAAGAGAGCTCGCGCTCTCCTGCCAGGGCTTTAATTGTTTACATAAGTTACTGCATGTAGAGGGCAAAAACGCAGGCAAACCTGTGGCGAGGGTCCTGTGCGGGTTTGCATTGCATGCAAACCAGGTCAACAATTGGCATGACCGCAACTAGAACAGCAATGTTCTGTAGCTGGCTGGTGCAGCATGGAAAAAGTGGACATATGCTTCATCCATGAGCAGTACGTGCTTGCTTCTTTCTATTTGATGAAAGTCATGCACCATGGGCACGTGCAAAAATGCTCCCTTTGAAATCACAAATATAACGCATAAGCATGGCATGTATGCATGGTGCTTATAACTCATGCATGCATGCTCGGCAGTAACTCTGCGCATGCATGGTCTGCAGATCTGCACTATGCACAGGCTCAGAATCAAAGCCTCTTCCACTGAACATGGCATAAAATAAAAGAATGGGTGGGGAGACGAGGGGTGAGAGCAGGCACACTAAACGGGCAACTACTCACTTGGCTGTCACAAACAGAGTCCCTTGCCCAGCTTCCAGGCCGTCCCCGAAAACGAACCCGACGTCAGGGCTTGTCATGATGGTGGGCTTCTCCTCTTCATCATCTGGTAAGATCAAACCCGCGCTATCTCTTTCCACCGTCGTGGACAATCCAAACTTCTCTGCAAGAGCTCTCAGGCGCTCGACCGGCACGCTGGTTGCCATTTTGATCTATTCACTCCTTAAACAAATTAATCAATGTTTGTTGGCTAATTTGACATGAAAATGTTGCAATTTCAGCAGCCTTGGTTAGCATGAGCCAGAATGGGGAAGATGAAGTTGCTTTGCCTCCATGGCTCAAGGCAGGACAGTGAAATCTTTTACCAGAGGTTGCGCGCATTGACCCGCAAGGGAGGGGCTGACATTGTAAGCCGGCAGGTGTTCAGGAGCCTAGCTTGATTTATCAATGTGATTTATCTGGAAGCTGTTGGCAGTCTTGTGTGCAGGAGATTGCAACATCTGCTCCTTACACGTTGCTCTTGTCTGCTTGCGTGTGCCGAAGGACTTTCACTTTGCTGACGCGCCTCATGAGCTTCTGCTGTGTGAGGGCCAAAATGTGGCCATGCGGGCCTGGTGGCGGCACCCAGGCACTCTGCAGTGCCCAGTCATTGACGAGTCAAGTGATCCAGCAGCAGCTCTTACCCCTGTTCCGCCGCATCCTGATGCTGTAGCAAGGGGCGGCTGTCGCAGTGACTGCATCAACTGGGAAGCACAAGTTGTAGCAGATTGGGCACAAAGCCTGAGGACCCTAGAGGAGACCTGGATGGCCTGTGGAGGCTTTGATGGCGTTTTGGGCTTCTCCAATGGTGCAGCAGCGACGTGCGTGAGATCAATGCCTCCTTGTGAGGATGTGTGTCTGTATTTTTGTGTGTGAGCTTGATAATCATTGAAGGCGGAGCACAGCGTGTACGTACACTTGTGAGGATCCTTTGTATCAGCGGATAACCTAGCCCTGTCAGAATTGCTGATCTGCCCCTCATCCGCGTTCTCTTGATGCTGCACTTCTTTTAGTCATCCTATTTGCACCTTTGTTTTGGATGCCTTCCCAAGTCTCGAGTTAGCATTGGTCTGTGCCTGCTCCAAAAATCCTGTATATCTACATTTTTCGCAGATGCACACTTTTCATGTTTGCTGCAAACTCGCGCTTCTCCATCCTGCATGCTCACTGGAAGATTTTAGTGTCCCCTTTTGTCTCATTTGGTGCGCAGCCCTTGCACTGTTATCGGTGCCTGGTCAGTCACTACAAACACGCACGACACTCAAGCTGAATCAGCCTGTTCCCCCCATGGCCCCGCTTCTGCATATGCACCCTGCATGCGCAGCTTTCTGCTGGCTGCGCACGTCCTGGCGCGGCCCGCTGACTTCCCAGGGCGAAAGCTGCGGTGTGCCATCATGGCTGGGGGCTATGTGCCGCAGCCCTTGGAGCGCCTGCTGCCATCAGGTGGCCAGGCCACAAAGGCGGTGGATGACTGGGAGGGGCAAGGTAGGGCATTGGGGGTCCTGACGGGTGGGGAATCTGGGCATCTGCACCTAACAACCCTCTCTCATGTGAAGCAAGGATGGAGAAACGTGACATATGCGCCTGGTTACCTGGCCCATTCCACGCGCGTTGTGGGTGTGATGTTTGTTGCATCTCCTTCTCTTGCCAAGAGGCGCATAGATGGATGGATGCTTCCAAGGGCTTTGAGATCGTGGAGGGATGGGGTGGGCAGGCAGTGAAGGGGGTGTCAGCAGAGCAATAATTTGAGGGCAACAAACACACCCACGCACACACATGCGCACACAAGCAGACACAAGCCCCCCAACACACACACACACACACACACACACACACACACACAGAGGCACGGAAGAGGCAGGAGGAGGGGTTGGGCTGTGCATGCATAGGCAAGGGGCCGGGCCCAGAACAAGGCATGCAGCAAGCGCTGCCAAACTTTGATCATTCTGGTATCCCCAGCATCATCGCACGCCCTCATTGCGCTCGTCTCCCCTCTCCAGTCATTGTGTGCCTCTTCTCATTGTTGCATGCATCTTGTATCCTCGCATGGGACTCCCTCTCACTGTTGCATGCATCTTGCATCCTTGCATGTGACTCCCTCTCACTGTTGCATGCATCTTGCATCCTTGCGTTGACTCCCTCCTATTGTTGCATGCATCTTGTATCCTTGCATGTGACTCCCTCCCAGTCCACAAGGCTGCTTGTCCCTTCTCGCCACAAGCTGACCGTTGTGCTCCCACCAGGAAGCAAGCCTGACAGCGCACGTGGTGCATCCACCCAATGTGATCAGCCTTTTGATCAGCCATACGTGATCATCCTGATGCTGTCCACGATGATCTTACCATCCTGATGCTGTCCACGATGATCTTACCATGAGTTGTTTCCACGTGCACTGCCGCTACAGGTGTTCCCCCCGCCTCCGAGCAGCGCGTGCTTGCGCAGCCACTGTGCCTGCCCAGCTTGCACATCTACAGCCCACAGGATTGCCTGGTCAGCGCCGAGCAGTCGAGGCAGCTGTCCCAGCAGTTTGAACCGTCACGCAGCCAAAAGATGGAACATGAGCTGGGCCAGTGAGTGTCTGTTCGCCTGTGCAAGCATGGGCATGTGAGGCCTCCTGGGCACCGATGGGTTTGATGCATGGCTGCTCAAGGTTGCTTGGCTTTGAGGATTGACAAAGCATGCTTTGCCTGACCCTTGAGTTTGGTTGGGGGGGGGGTTTGCGTGCTTGCATCTTATGAGTCCTTTTCCACAAATAAGTTTGATGAGGGGGCACAGGTGCGCCTGCATTGCATCGCGCGTGTCCTTGGTTGAGATCTCGAGACGTTTGCTACCTGTTCATCGATCATCAGCACGCTCATGAACCTGCTCCTATGTGTGCGTACACTAAGCTAGTCCAGCGGATCGACATTGTGGCATGAACATCCACACACTCACCACTGTGCTGGCCGGCTCACCCCACCCATCCCGCATGCAGCTGCGTGCCCCTGAAGGCAGGCCATGTCAGCACCCTCTTGGATTTCCTGAGCTGGTTCCAACCGCCCCCGGATGAGTTGGCGCCCAGCCAGGCCTCTGACCAGCTCCAAGACCAGGGCTGTGCCGGGGGCAGCGCCTTAAACCCCGAGAGTACTCAGCAGCAAGCATGCCCAGGCGCACAGAACATGGCGCAGCAGGCAGGGCCACAGCCGGAGCAGCAGCAGCAAGGCCAAGGCGCAAAGAGCGAGGTGCAGCAGGTAGGTCCATAGCAGCAGCACCACCACCACCAGCATCTACCCCTTGATCAGCCAGTTAGCTATGGCTCTCTGCAGGTGAATGGCTGGGCATTGATGGGTGACCCTTTGGAACTGACTTGTATGGCATGCGTGAGCCAGAGCGTAAGTTGCAGTACTCAACACTGTAGAGTCCATGCATCTCATCTTACATGGTAAATTTTCAGCTTTTTTGGCTTTCATGGAGTGGGCACCTAGAGCTTCGTGTTCAAGTTGAGGCAAGGATGTCCTAGGCATCAAAGAGCACCTGATGCCTGAAGGGCCTTGCGCCTAAGAATTTGATACTTAGGCTGGCATGCCTTTGGTCTTGGCAGTTTTTAATGGCCGTATTATAAAGGGGCCTACGTAGGCTTACATAAAATCCTGGCATAGGTGTAGCCTAAGCCTTGTTTGCTAATTGCCCATTCACACCCTCAAATGTGTGGGGTCTTGGGCGTCTCACACATTTAAACGAGTGCCCCTGAATCAAGGCAATCCCTTCCTTTACATCGTGGCAACCACTGCAGCTGCCGGAGCTGGCAGCACCTGGTGAAGGCATGGACAGCGGCGCTGTTCCCACTGCAGACCAGCAGGAGGAAATTGAGGCGCTGCAGGTGGGGCACAGATGCATTCTTTTTGTGTCTGGCAACAGTCTCTGCGCTGCCAGAGGCATGAACTCCTGTGAACGATGATCTCAAGCGAAGCACAGATTTCTGTGGATCGTCTGGACTTTGATACATCATGCATGTTCTTTTGCTGATCTTCTGTGGATCATGGTCTGAAGTGGAATGCATCATTGGGAAGGTCTTCAGTGCCCGCTCTAAGGTGAAAAGCTAGCAAACATTTTCTTTTGCATGTTGGAGTTCTCTCTTGCTTGAAAGTACCAATTGCATCAAAAATCCAGCAATGAAGTATACCTGGTGATACGTTATGCTTTCCTCTTCTTGAACACAGGCCATTTTTGAAAGCTGCTGCACTGTTGTTCCAAGCTCGCCTGTTGTCCGAGTGCGAGTCAAATTAAGAGACCCTTCATTGGCGGAGGCAGATTTGGAAGATTGCAGCGGTGAAGTGCTAGCCAATTTAAATCCGTCCTCCCTTTTTACTCTTGACTGCACTTTGCCTGAGGTAATTTCCCTTGACCATATCGCTTTTGAAAGCTCTTTTGGATTAGCTATCTATGACGCTTGCATCCAATGGTGAGCATGCAGACTGCTGATGTATTTTCCTTCTGCTCTTGTAACCTGCGTACAACTGGTAGCTTACATTATGGAACAATTTGCGTGTGACTTCTAACAAAATCCTGCTCACTCCACTCTCTCTGGAACCAATTAGATTCCTTTGAGTGCAAAGCAGCTGTACTTTGATGCAATGGACCTGCTTTGACCTGTCAGGGCTGAATTTCTATGCTGCTTGATCCTCACCCTTTTGAGATGGGCTTCCAGGCCAAGGGTAGGCATGCCTAAGGCAAGGATTCAGCAGGGAGCCCTGGGGAAAGTGGTGTCGGCCTTTAGACGCTGTGAGCTCAAAACTCCGTGCATGTTCTTGCCATAGTGCACCCCAAACAACATGTATACCGCTGCAGGCCAGTCCATTTGCAAGCTGGACTCACAGAGTGCATGCCTGCCCTGCAGGGGTATCCCTCCCAAGGTCGGCTGCCTGCCTTTCAGTTGCTTGGACCGGCCCTCGCCCCGGATCAATACCGCTGCCTCAATGACCACTTGGAGGCTGTTGCACGCGAGAACGTGGAGCACATGAACTTGGGTTGCTTGTACCAGGTATATGTTGCACCTGAGAATGGAGTGTGTGTGTGTGTGACATGAAAGAACAGAGCATGTATGAATTAGGGTCGTGGGGCAAATGAGCATGGGCTGCATTGACCAGGCGACCAATTGCATGTGCCATATCCTGGGGCACTCCCCAAATTCAGGGTGCCTCGACAGCACTGACTTCCCGCCGCCTGCATTCATCATTTTGGCGGAAGGCCCCTGTAGAAGCGCATACTTGGTACCCCAGGACTAAAGTACGCACTGGACGGCCTGCTTGCTTTTCTTGCGTATTCCCTGCTCTGTCTGAGCTGATGTCCTGGAAGCGCTTCTATTTCCTCGCATGCTTTGCAGGCTGTCGAAGCAGCAAAGGAATGGCTAGACACCAAGCTCCCGCCCAACTTTGTCCAGAGCTACGCTGCCAGGAACTGCTCCACTTCTAGACAGGCTGCCAAGGCCTTGGCTGGCGAGGAGCCTGTGGACCAGGCGCCTGCCTGGTGGGACAATGAGGAGGCAGATGCACAGGTGGGCGTCTGTACCTGTGCGTGTGTGCATGTTTGTTTTTGCCTTGGCATTCGCTCATTTGTTAATGCGTGATGATTACTTTGAAGTGCGAGCCCTTCTCACACACACCCCAAGCTTCCTGGCTTGCTGAAAGCCATGCTCTGACACTTCTAAGTGCAAATACTCAAGGGCCCGCTTGTTTGGGCAGATGGTGGGCAGTTTGACACAGGTGCAGAGTATGATTTTCAAGCTGTGTCCTTAACGTTTCAAGGGCAGCGTGACTTCCTTTTCGTTTCTTCTCTTCTGTCTAGCTGTGTGATGCCATACTGATGCCTCACAAATTTGAAGACTTTCGTTGCCTGTCACATTCTACCTCTGGCAGAGCCTCTGCGTGCCTGCGTTGCAGGCGTCTGCCGTTTAACACTTGCCTGCCATCCTTGATCTTACCAAGCACACTGCTTAATCCTAAGGAAAGGTGTCCGCTGATGTGCGCAGTGCACCAGCGCAGTTCTTGTCAGGCTGATCCACGGCACAGCTGAGGCAGCAGACCAGCCCACCTGGCTCAGCTGCTCGGTTGCTGCCAAGGCCAAATGAGTGAGCAGTGACTGTGGGGAAGTGCAGCTCATAAACCTGGTGCCTTGCTGCTACTTGATCCCAATGAACGAGGGGATTCTGCAGGGCCTTGCTGTTGCTTCTTGGCTCCCAATGAAAAAGAGGTGACTGTGGGGTGAAGCAGCGCTTAGCACTGCGCCTTGCTGCCGCTGCCAGGGCCCAATGAATGATTGGTGCTCGCTGGGCAAAGTAGCTTGCCTGACCTGCCCCGTACTTTGCTGCTGCAGGGGGTGGAGGGCAAAATAGCCGTCTGCTCTGCCCTATACTTTGCTGATTCAGACGATGGAAGGCAGAGAAGCACGCCTGCCCTGCCCCGTACTTTGCTGCTGTAGCTGGTGGCCCAAGCCATTGCAAACGCCTCTGCATCGCGAGATTGGCTGGCGCAAGACCTGCACGACCTGAAGCAACTTGACAAGGATGGCCCTGACAGTGTCATAGCCGACCCATTAGCCCATGGTAAGGGATTGTGTCACTTGATATATGTGTGAAGCAAATCAGAACAGCCAACCTAGCAGCACAAGATTACAGATAATGGATTAAGCTAAGGGGGCCTGAATGGTTAAGCAAGGCATGCAACCATGGTTGCTTGTGCTGCTCTCCTGATAGACACTTGCCTGCTCTCCTCATGACAATTATCCAATGCGGCAACGATTGGAGGATTTGTCAGTTTTGAATTCATGACTAGTTTGGAAAAGTTAAAGCATGTTGAATACTTCGAATGTACATTTGCCTGTGAGCTTTCAAAAGGGGGAGTGGGGGGGAGGCACTAAACTCGTGTCAACTAACCCTCCCCTTCTCCCTAAACAACATTCTATTTAGTAATCATACACTTCGTACTGTGTCGAATGTCTGATGTAGGGCCGCTCTAAGTTGTAAGAAGGAGCAGAACAGGTACATTGTGAGGCCCATTTTGGGAGGGTCTATATGATTCATTTTTCCATGTACGGCAAATGATTTGATAAAATTGGATCGCATGAATGATTCAAATTGCCTGAATCCTCCATCCCTGAGGGTGAGAAAGTAAGCAAGGCCCCTTTGGGCATTGTGCGCTCTGCAAACACCACATGAAAGTGCTGCTGCACAATTCTTGTTGTTATGCATGTGCCACAGTGACCTGGGCTGTGCTTTTGGCACACTAAGAGCAGCAGTCTGCTGGTGGGCCAGGAGGTGTAGCTGCCCATCTGCAGTGGCAGTCTACTGGTGCAGTTTTAGGCAAAGCTCACTTGCCTATTGCAAAGTTCGATCAGTTTTGCAATGAGTATGCCTGATGAAGCAGAGGATCACGACAGATCAGTTACAAATGAGCCCTTGCTGGCCCTCACTATGTTTTCCTTGTGATGGAGAATCCCTTGGCATGGTAAAGAGCACGGCAGATGAGATGCGACCGAACCTTCACTGAGTAAGGCCAAGACAGAACAATTGCATAAGGCCTTTATAACGCTGGGGTTGGTGGTAGTCAGGGGCCCACAAGTAGATACCCAAACAAAACCTCAGCACTGATCCATGTCATCTGTGACTTTCTTGTTACACTTAATGGTACTCCTCGTTGTGCTGTTTGGCGTTGGGGCATGCATGAACCTTCCTAAGCCCTGTCACACTGCCCCACAACAGGCGTGTTGCACTCAGTGCACAAAATAACCTTGCCTGCCGGCTGAGATCTCTCAACTGCCTACGTAGCTTTTTCCCCCTGCCCTGCTGAGGCCTCTCAAGGCTCTGTAGCACTGTGCAAGTTTTGGGGCCCAGCCAATGAACACAGGGCCCACCGCAGCACAGACCAGCGCAGGCTCATATGCTGCGTCCTCTGGGAAGCTTTGATCAGTTGCCTTGTTTAAAACAAAATACTTTGCACCCGTATGTGCATGGCAAACTGTGCAGGCAGTGGCGCGCGCACCCTTGCTGGTGGTATGGGGGTCGCTGAGGCTGCAGACTCTGCGCAGCATGGCCGGTGGGACTACGTTGTTGGCCTTGTGGGAAAGCCGTCAGCAGGGAAGGTGCGATGTTTGGGGCTGTGCTTAGAGGGAAGACAAGGTGTGCAGGGATTGGATACAGGGTTACATGGTCCGCGGCAGGAAAACCTAACCAGCCTTGTGGTGATGCATTTGGTAGGCAGGTTTGGCGTGCAGAGGGCCACAGGGCGCTTTAGATGCAGGCTCGTGCTCAGATGGTTGGTGTCCCTTGCTCTGGGTTCAAGTGGCCGGTGAATCAGGATTTCAGGGGTTAAATGAGATGAAGCAGTTTTTGGTCAAGTGCATGAATATGCAGGCTTTTGTACATGGTATGGGTGAATTCTTAAAATAGGCAGACAGGCTTCCAACCTCCGTCTATGGATAAGCCAACGGTACGGGTTTGTGAGGCCTTGTAAAGTTGCTAGGCCTGTGCCCTTAAATGCAATCAGATGAGGTATAGGGGTGCAACATGAAAAATGGTTTTGGGCCCAGGCCATTGATCTGAAGCTCTGGTACTGTTTCCGGAGGACAAGCCAATCTTATGCAACCCATTGTATGGTGCAAGCCCAAGGGGTCTTGAATCGTGTTCTATGCAAAAATCCTAGAGGATGGGAGGTAAACCCAGGAGTGTGTACCAGAGAGCAAACATGAGTCAGTGCCAGGAGAGCTGAATTCTAATCCGCAGGCTTGGCAAGGAATCATGCTATTCCTTATGCACATTATTAAGGAACAAAATCTTGTACTTTATCTTTGTACATACAGCCTTTCTGTTTTGGCTGTTTGTTTAGATCAAGGCTTGTGCTCTAGAGGCTGCACAAACAAAAATACTGATTTGGCTCTCTCTCTCTCTCTCTCTCTCTCTCACACTCTCTCTCTCACTCACTAACTCTCCCCTCTGCAAAAACCGTGCATATTGATGTTTGCAGAGCTCCTTTTTTAATGCAGTTACCCAGCCTGTTGAAGAAGATGAGGGCGCACAAGTGGCTGCGTTCCCCTTCACCACGATTGACCCTCAGACAGGCAGAGGTTTTGCTGTGGTCCCTGACCCAGTGGCTTTCCTAGGGCCTGAAATTGCAGCGCAGTGAGTGCATGTATGGGTCCCATCTGCTCTCCACCTTTCTCATGCTTAGTGGGGATTAAGGTTGGGGGGTGGGGGGCAGTAGGGCCTCCATGACTTTTTCCTCTTTATAAAGAAAATTTACCTGCATGCACAGTCCATTGTTTTGTCATTTGCCATGTAATGCCTCTGATGTTCTTTTGTTATGCTAAGACAACAAGGTGCTCAAAGACATGCATGTGTGAGTATCCATGTATGGAAGCTGATGAAAGCAAGGCCTATCCCTTCTTCTGCTGGCAATTTTTGGTGCACATGCTCAGTTATCTATGACAAGTGTGTGCAATATACAGAGGCTGGAGGGGTGCCCCAAAACTATATAAATGCTACTGGCAGGCTTGAAGATGAAAAATGTGTGGACTAGCGTTTGTGAGCTTTGAATTTGGTATTGCTACAAGCATGACCCTAGCTTGACATCAAGAGAATGAGGAAAGGATATCGAGTGCGACCTGGTCTTCCCTTGGACTGACCAAACTGGAATTGCTGCTACAGGTCCGCCGCTGGGGCTGCCCCTGCTTCTGCTGCGTGCACACCTCAGGTGCAAGCCCTTGCATGGCTTTGCCCATGGGTTTGACATCGCGCGTGCAAGTCCCGAGCTCAACAACACAGAGCCCTTGCAGCGCTGGCTATCAGGGGCCATGGGTGACAGAGCTGCAGAGGTGGCATGGCGGAGGGTGCCTGTGTCAGTCAAGGACGTTGCTGGGCTTGTGCCAGGTGCTTACCAGGTGTGTTAGTCGTGTGTATGTGTCACGCAACATGCGTGTATGTGCGTACTTGGGGCTAATGGGTGCTTGGACTAGCATACCACAAGCCAGCTGGACCTAATGCCAAAAGAATGTGTCAGCAATTGTTTGCCTTCCTTGCGTAGACTGAATCAACTAATTCCATTGCATTTGAGGAGCTGTTGTTAAGGTGCTCCCTTTTAATGCTACCAACGCCCTTTCTGCACTTGTACAATAGCGTAGCGTGCAATATGCACTGGTACTATCAATTAGCTCACCACTCTCTCATGTGATTTACAGGCAAAAGGCGTGTGTGGTCTTCTGTGTGCAAAACTTCAGGGTCGTGGACGTGGCAACGCTTTCCTGAACGACCTCTGTGAGGCATCTGTGCTGGTGCATGTCGTGGATGCTAGTGGCTGCACAGACAAAGAGGGAAGGGCGGTCGTGGGGAAAGAAGGTGTGTAATGGACAATATTGAGGAAAAGAGGCTGTGAGAGAAAAAAAGGTCTTGGGCACTGTGATGCAACATATATATGCAACATTTACATGGAATACGATTGTGCTTATGTATATGGAATGGAGGCTTTGCACCTATGCTTTTGCACTACTTCTATGAGGTGTTGTTGCACATGTGCAGAACAAATTTGCCAGCAGCATGCCAATTTTTGCAGACATGAGCCTTGTCAAATGCCCTTTTCAGTGCTTCAATTTGTTTCAGACTGTGTTTGAGGCTTGTGCTGTGCATTGGATGCATTTCAAGATGCTTGCCTGTATCTACCATTTCAGATACAACGAAAGATATGTGTTAGCAGAGCAACTGAGGGGAAATGAAGGCACCAAGAATCAAAATCATTGATACAAATCTGCCTGCAATTGAGTGCATGTGCCCAACAACATCTTCCTCTATTTCACTCTTGCAGGAATACAAGGAGAGCAAGAGGCAATTGAGGAAGGTGGAGATCCTCTGGCAGATATTGGGTGAGTCTGCTTCAACATTGGGGCTTCTTTGACTGTGAAAAGTTAAGCTGCGTTCATTGAGACAGGAGCTATAAACGCATAAGCTGACAAGCCAATGCTAGACTGTGCTCATGAACAGCTTGCTTCTTTGAAAAATTGCACAGTATAAGGGAGAGCTAGCCATTAAGCTTCACTTCTTCCTCCCTGTGCTTGCAATTGTAGGTGGGTGCGTGAGGAGATTCATCGCTGTAAGTGTCCCTTGTTTAAATGCAATTGGTAGGCCATCATTGGCTGATGTATTTTTGGAGGGATGCTTACTCTGTGCCTCTAAGAGCTCCATGTGTCTGCTCCATGTCTTGCCGCAGAATCTCCAATGATAATTAAATATGAATAAGCACTTCAGAAATTGTTTTAATATTTCATATAATTAATCTTTAATAGGTCAGTGGTATTGAGATGCTCCTTGTTTTTGCTTTATATTTTGTTGCTAAAGCAACATATGAACCAAAGCAATGCCTGCCACCTGTCACATGCAGCCAACATCAGTTTCACCCCTTGCGTCTTTTTGAAGCATGGCCCCAACATCACAAACCTCAACACATTTCATTGAGTATGCGCCAGGGTCCATCTAAAATGGTAAAATGGTGTTTGTTGTGCTCTTACCCTTTGAGCATGCAACTTGGGTATTGCCTGTCATGTAGGGGTGTACAATAACGTACGTGCCAAGTGGGCATCTGTCCGACGTCGGCCTGCTAAGCTCTGTGATTTGTTTAGCGGCTACCATGCACCTCAGGCACTTGTTTGCAAGGTGCGTAAGAAGCAGCTTCTCAAGTTGGGTGCTATTTGACACTGGAGAGACAGTTGGCAAAGATGCTTGGTTGGTACATGTTGTGTGGATCAGCTTCCTCTTTATCGTTGGAGTATTAAAATGAATGCTTAAAATGAATTTCTTTGCAAGAAGAGGCTGGCTTGCCAGTAAATACTTAAACTTCTATTAGTTGCTTTGTCTGCACTATGATCCTGGCACAATTTCTGAAAAAGGAGATCGAACTCTATGTTTAACTCGCCACATTATCAGTCTACGAGCCAAGGTACATTTTCTCTTTGGCCTGGAAGACCCAGGATTCCATGCAAACACATACTTAAATCTATTTCAATGGCAAAAAGCCGCAGCTCACGTTCCCACATACAGCAAACAGAAAAAGTAGCACCTCGAGGCTGCTGCTTATTTAAGCTTTCTAATAAAGGCCTGTTTTTCCCAGTGTGGCCAGGTGCTGGAGCATGTGGGCCTTTCCGTGAATGCCCTGCTCCTTAACAATGGATCAGGCGCAATGGACCACGTGTGTGCCATGGGCGAAGCTGACCTGCACAGGTGAGCAATGGCATGTGCAGAAGTGACCAAGCACGCGAAGTGGATCGAGATGATACACACATGTGAGCAGAACATGCATGCAGTAGGCTGTTGCAACCCTGTGTGGCCACAGAAATATGTCAAGTGTGTGTATATGTATGTTTTTTGGGAATGGGTGTGGATATTATGCGCGGGAGGCCAAGTGCGTGCAGTGGGCGCAGCTGGCTTTTGTGCATAAGCAAGTGCGTGCATTTCAGGGAGCCCATTTGAGAGTGGGACTTGTGTGTATCCCACATGAGTCAAGGCTTCAGGTATATGACACGTGGGTATGGGCCTTGGGCAGGGAATGCTTGGAGCATTGTTGAGAGCCTCACATCAGACTACACCTGGAGGCCCCGGCCTGAAAATCTAAATACTTTTCTGTTTTCCTCTCAGCATACACTCGCCTCACTGTCCTTGATTCCCTCTTTGTCGCGCGTGCCAGCCTCGCTGCTGAAGGCATTGTCCATGTAAGTTCAGCTGGTTGCACTACCCTACAGAGGCAATCCCTCTGGGATGTGAGCCGAAGTTAGTTACACAAACTGCTTTTCGTCACCATGCCAAGACAATCACTTGTTGATGCTGGGGTGCGCCTTCAGATTTACCTTGAATGATTTACTCTGCTTGGTGCTTGTACTTGGTGGATAACTCTTTCACCATACATGCCTACAGAGTTATCCCTGCTTGCTTTGCGTTTTTTAAGGTTCAATTTCTATCTTCCCTTTGATTGTTCTTCAACAAACCAAGCGACTGACACAAGCTTGTGCTTAGCAATAAATTGCCTTAGGCTTGTTTGGACCTGTAACGGCTGCCCCCACGTGAATCTTATCCTTATCCATTTATTTTGCTCCATGTATTTCAGGCTCGTGGCTACCTTTCTAGCAGCACGCTTTCCAATTTTACTGGCATTGAATAAGGTGTGAATCTACGTGTGCTTCAGTGTCTGCTTCTTTGCCCACATTGCACGCATCTTGCACATATACAAACAAGAGAGGGATTTCAATTCAAGCTTTAAGCGTGACCCAAATCACACAATGGCGTGCTTTGCATGTTCAATGCGTCCATGGACCAACACTAGGAGATGCATGCATGCACACTGTAACCTGTGACACTAGGGGATGCATGCATGCACACTGTAACCTGTGACACAAGGAGATGCATGCATGCACACTGTAACCTGTGACACTAGGAGATGCATGCATGCACACTGTAACCTGTGACACTAGGAGATGCATGCATGCACTCTGTAACCTGTAACACTAGGAGATGCATGCATGCACACTGTAACCTGTGAGCATGAGCACGGACTTGTGCACACCCTCTAGAATCTCAAATGGCACACGCAAGCAGAAGCGCACACGCTCGTGCACAAAAATGTGTTTTGATGAGCACACCAAGGTTCATATGCAATGGTACATGTGCACGAGCGCAAGTGCACAGATGCACGTGCAAATGCGCCCATGCAGTGCGACACAGCCTCAGCTCCCCACCATATCCGGCGAATCCGATCTGCGCTTCCGGGGGAGCCTGCCGTGGCCATGAGCGCTGCCAGCGAGCGGTGGCTAAATGCGGCGGCCAGGAAGGGGAATGTGTCGTATGAGGTGTGTTGTGGGGCTGCGGGGAACAGCAAGTGGTGCTCCAGGGAGCAGCGGGTGGTGCACCAGCGGTGAGGCAGTAGTGATAGGAAGAGTAGTGCGCAGCAGGGAGACTGTGGAATGCAAGAAAAGGTGCGCCTGGATACACCAAAAGGAAGGGGCGCGCTGTCAGCCACGCATGCGGGTGATGGGTCCAAGGAAAGGTTGGTTGTGCTTTATGTATGCCCGGGTGGGTCCAAGGAGTGCCTGGCTGTGCTTTTGGCATGCTCGGATAGGTCCAAGGAAAGGTTGGCTGTGCTTCAGGCATGCGTTAGAGCACCAGGGAATCGGTCATGCAAAATCTGAAGTGCCAGGAAATGGTGGGAGGTCGACTGGGCGTGCCGGGCAGCATGCTGCTTCTAGGTTCCCGCTGGGAGTCACCCTCATGCTGCCTTTCTGTGCACTTGGAAAGCTGATGGCCGAGCTCAATGAAGGTCTGGTTAGGTTATGTAGCTGTACCTGCTCAATGAAGGCAACGAGCATCCACCTGCATCCCTCCCACAAGCATGAGGCAATTCATCATGCCCGGCATGCTTGCCTAACACATTCATTTGCTGCCGCTGCTGCTGCTGCTGCTGCTGCTGCTGCTGCTGCTTAGCCAGCCTGGCCTCTCCTTATCATGGTCTTCCATCCGCATCTACTGCACCCACTGCAGCTCCTGCTGCTCAGCAGTCCTGATGGTCTTACTGCTGCTGCCGCTGCTCAGCAGGCCTCAACTGTGAAAATTCAACCTTGTGCACAGGATGGTGCGCCCTGTGCATCGGTTGCCGCCAGCTGTGATGACCCATCCGTAGCTCGCCAGGTGGCTGAGCTAAATCGCCGGGTGCTCCAGCCTTTTGGGGGCACCGGCGCACTGCTGGCCATCTCCACTGCTGTGGTGAGCATGCTGCTGCTGCTGCTGCTGCTGCTGCTGCTGCTGCTGCTGCTGCTGCTGCTTTTTATGATGATGACAATGAAGAAAGGGATGACAACGGCAATGCTAGTGGTGGTGAGGAGGCGAGGGTGGACAGAAATAGTTGCTGCTGCAGTTTTTGCTGCTGCTGCTGCCCTTGTGCTCGTCAGGACATGGTCAGGATTGTGAAGTAGGGGGCCTTGTGCCAGGGTCGTGCGAAGTGGGTAACTAGTAGCAGTGCTATGTGTGCTGTCGTATCAGCAGCAAGGGACATTATCTTGGTCAAGAGGTCATGGAAATTAGCACGCTGGGCAAGGAAACTACCAAGTCATTTCTTAGTCAATCATTCAATGGTTGCAACAATTCTTATTCATACTCTCTAACCTCAACCTGCACCTTAAACTATGCATCCACATTACAATTGTGTGTGGACACTGCAGGTTTCATTAGGTATTTGTTCATGGTACGGTTGCTTTTGTACACAGTCACACAAGCATATGGAAACATACCGTGAGAAACATGAGCGCATGCTTTCATACCTTAGCGCATACATGATTTGAAAAGGGAATGTTCAGAGTGTATGCATGCACGCGTACATACGCAGGCCATGCGCCCCCCGTCCGTGGTTTTCCCTGTGGGGGACCTCGCCACATGCACAGCCCTCCCTGCTCGCACCATTGCCAGCGGCGGGGTGCTTCTAGGGGGAGAAGATGCTAAGGCACGAGCTGCTGAAGGTGACATTCTTGCGCTGATACTGTAGAACTGCTGTCAGAAGTCTGCGCATGCTATGTACAAGATTCCGACATGCTTTTTTTGGCCTCAGCTTGTTCTGCCATTTTGAGGGCAGTAGACAGCAGGGTTATTGCAGCTCAGCTTCCTGGTTTTGTCCTAGATGCGTGTCCCCCCTACCCTAGAACAGGGAGGTACTTGCCTAGCCTGTGATAAAGTGATCCCCATCCCTTTAAGATTCCTGCCTCAGGTCCCCTTGTGCACGTGCACGCATTGCCGGACGGCATTTTCTGTCAAGGATTGCCCAAACATTTATTTCTGGCCTGGCTTCCAGGCAACGCCCCAAGCGTGCTGCGAGATGCCGTGCTCATGAAGCCTGGGAGCACACCAGCCGACTTGTTCTCCGTTCTACACCGTCCTCCCTGGCAGCTTGTGGATGCCAACTCACAGTTTGTGCGTGCGGAGGCCAGGGTGCTGCAGGTGTGAATGCGTGTCAGATGGGTATGCGTGCATGCGTGTGTGCATGTGTGGGCATAGCCAGGATTGTGAGGGCAAGTGAAAGAAGGGGAGGGGTTGGGGAGAGACTTGATACAGCGGCCAGTACGCTGCAAGTGTTGTGTGCGCATTTTGTTGCCAGGCTCCATACGCGCCGCTGTGCTGTGCACCATGGCATTATGTTGCCTGGCTCTGCATGTCTTTGTGCTGAGTACCATGGCATTGTCCTTACTAAGGTCCACATGACTTGAAAGCAAAGTCATGCAGCAATCTAAACATCTCAAGGTGTCAAGTACTGGACCATCATATGCAAACCTCAGACAAGCGTGCACTCAGCCTATTCTAGGACAAAGTCATGCCAGGCTCCTTGCAGCCCATTTTCTATCAAGGGAACTTGATCATTCCAGTAGCAAAGGTTGATGCACCTCTATAACTTGTACCACTGATCCAGCACTGAGGTTACATTAGCACGCTTGCTGGCTCTTTGAGAGGTCATGTAGATCCTAATTGCTCTGATCCTTGATCTGATGCTCCTGACTTTTGCAGTTAAGTCCCTCACGGCATGCCAATACAGTTCAGAAAGGGGTTTGCTGTAGCGCTCCTACCCATCTGGTTCCTAGCAAATGCCAAATCCTCTCGCAGATTGTCCCGCTGTGCGTCTACAGTGTTGTCTATAAGGGCACACAGAGGCCTTTACTGTGCAACTTTCACTATGTGACCAACAATTTGGCCTGTACACTGTTACAAGTGCAAGTGGCTTGTATGGCATCAAGGCACTCACAGGTGAGGTAAAAAATTACTCCTGTGCTCAGACGTCCACCAGTGAAACAACTGGTGGACATCTGAGCATGGGAGTAAAATTTTCCTAGGCTCACAGACTGTGTGTCTGGCCTATGTCCGCTCCCGTCAGATCAGGTTAAGCACATCCACAAAGTCTCTGTGACACAAACCACTCTCCAGCCCGAGGAAGGATCGTGCTCACAGAATACTCAGGTGCAGGGCGGCAGCAGCCTTCAAGCCTAGTATAAAGCAGCGGACATTGCTGGTTTGGCTAGACTTACAGGAAACCCAATTACTCACAGAAATCCAACTCACTGGCTGGACTCATGTAAAACTTAATCACAACGCCCAGCTCCGGGTTGGGTGGACTCTTGAGGACTTATTCCCTCTCCAACATAGTGACAAGTGCATTGTCTTGCACAATATTTCCTACTTGCAGTGTGGCTCCCATGGGCACCAAGGCACCCATGACAAGCCCAGCACCGCTTCTCGCACTGTGCTTAAGAAGGACGAGGTGCTGGGCTGCTCAAAGTGTGTGGTACGGATCATGGTGAACAGGAAGGGTGGTGGGGTGCAGAAGCACTGACAGATTGCATAGGCGCTGGCAGGCGGCAGACGCTATGAGGAGTCAAGAGGTATGCTGTATGTGGCAGTTGTATTTGCGAACTTGCTTCTAGGGCTTGGAGTTGTGTTTCATTTCATCTCCCCATAGAAATAGGGTTATTATCAGTGAAAAAAATTGCGAGAACAGCAAGCGGCGATTGCCATGTCCTTCAAATTGGTGTATGACTGTCTTGCCTAGGGTCGGGTTTGGTTAGGATGGGCTACATAGCTGTACTACAGCTATCAGTACCTGTCGGACAAGGGCAGCTTAACTAAAAGCCTAGATAAGGGTAAGGGTTAGGCCCTAGGGTTGAGGGTTTAGGGTAGGGGGGCTCTCTAGTTTTAACGTACTTTTGGCCCAATTATCCAAATGCCCTGATTTTTGCTCTATCCCACTTTTTTCATGATGATTCCCTGACTTCAAGAGGAGACTAAGGCTTAAACATGACTTAGCATGTAGAAAGATGGCTGCGCATGAAAAAGACTCGTGGCATGGCCAAAATAGGGATAGTGGACTGGCTGTGGACAGCGACAGTCACACGGTGTGCACCAAGCAAATAACGAGGAATAAGGCCAAGCAGATAACAGGTTGACTGCTATGAAACTGTAGAGTTTCTGATGCTTTTATCCTTCCTTAAACCTTCCTAATTCTTTGCTGAACCTTCTATCTCTATTTAGCCTGCGGACAGCAAGGTTAGCGCTGCATGCAGCTGCTGTCAGACGTATTCACACTGGATTTGGGACTGGACCAGACTGGGTGGCGCTGCCACGCCTTTTGCCCCCCAAGGGCTAGGAGATTTTCCTCCTTGGTGTCCATCTTGCAATGTTCCTAGGGGCAAATAAAGTATTACTGCGAGTTTGTCTTTGGCGTGCTCACATACAGCTATAGCTATACCGCCAACTGGATCAAACTCTTCACCCACTGAATCAACAGGTTAGCATATCTGGTCAAGCTTCCCCCTGCTTCTAGTGCAAATCTCACCCCAAGCGTAACTCATGACATCTTCATAGGTAAAAGCATCATGATTAACAAGGTCTTCATAATGATGAACAAGGTCTACAAGGTCACCCTTCAGCGGGCTTAAGGTTTAGGGTTCCAGGGTAGGATTGACTGCCAACCTGGTTGTTTCTAAATAGTTGTAACCTAGTAAGCTGATTTTTTGTAGGTGAAAAAAAGACAGCGTGGAAGTGTGATTGGTAGGGAGCAAATGAACGAAGTGCAGTCCTGCACAAGCTCCGCCCCAGCAATGCCTACCCTGAACCAGCCTGAGGATGCATGGAGCGCGTGATGCGACACGGCAGGATCAACGTGGCCAAGCTGCCGCAGCATGCACTGATCGAGCTCAAGAGCATTGAAGACCAGAGAGAGTACTACTCTCATAGTAGTACTCTCGTAGTACGTGGCCATGGCTCAATTTTGAGGGTGCACTCCTAGCTCCCTTGCCCCTTCCTCTCCCCCCCAGGCAGTTTAAGCGGGGAAATGCCAAGGGGAAGAAGAAGGCTGCCCAAGATTCTGAGCTTTACCGCCTATTCTTGAAAGCGCTTCAAGGCTGGGATGGGAGCAAGGTTGTAGTAGACTCCTGTGGGCCAGAGCACTTTTGAACACAGGCTCAAACAGAATACTCATCCACCTTGGTGCATATTCTGCGCGCGTCTGTTTGTGTGGACTGGGATGGGCTTACTAAGCTAGTAGCCAGTAGTTGGCCTGCCATGCCAGATCACCTTTATTGGCTAAACAACAGCTTGCCTGATCTCAAACACACAGTCTCAGACACCAATTCGGCAAAGACACAAAATAGTGTGACAGGCCATAGTATGCTGGTGGGACAACTCAGTAGGCTGTTGGTAATGGCTGCGCGTGTGGTGTTTCACTACTAGTAGTGCCCAGCTACGTTCGCCTTCCGCTGCAGGTGGTGCGCAGAGTGAGTGTCAGGGCAGGGTTCACAAACATCTCCCAATTACTCAGCTACCCAACTCCAGCCGCTCATGGCGGCTCACTACCTGCAGCGGAAAGACCTCATGCTGATTCATGTGCAGCAGAGGCAGCAGCAGGCAGCAGCACACCCCCCACCCCCCCTCCTGCCCCCCCCAACGGTTGACAAGGCCAGCTGGTGGGACAAGCTGCAGACAGCTGCCCTTGGCAAGTGCGACAAGGTGGCCCGGCTCTCTCTCTCTCTCAGCCTTTGGGCAGGCCTTTGGTGCAACTCGCTTTGGTGTGAGTAAGCTCTTGTTCCACACAGAATTTGCCCTCTTGCCCAGACATGTGAACACCAAGCTGCGCTAAGCCTCGTCTGCGCTAGTCAACAATGCCGAGCAGCCTGGGGGAGAGCTACCCTCGCTCCTCCTCCATGGTGCCCCAGGGGATAGAGGAATGGGTCTCCAGCCTTGGGAGCGCAACACCACTGCTAGGCATGCGGTCTGGGCCCGCTGCCTTGCCCTCACCCTCCACCCCCCCTTGGGCGCACGCAGCAAGGGCCATCCTCAAAGGTCGCAGCCACATTTTCCCAGCCCTCCAGCTCATCCCCTATCACTCTTCCCTTTCTCGCCAGCAGTAAACGCTCACCCCGCTGAGAGGGCCACCAGCCCGCATGGCGGCAGCCCTCTTCGCCCTGGGCCCCCCCACCCCACCTATCCTCCCCACCACAGCAGCAGGCCCTTGGTGCCAGGAGCTGCCAATTTGGGAAAATCCCAGCCTACAACTAGAACAAGCGTGCGAGGGAGGTGTGCATCCTTCACTGGCTCACATACATACCCTAGGGGCTCTAAGGGCCCTAAGGCCAAGGCTGCAGCTGCAGCTGCAGCAAGAGCAGCAGCAGCCACACCCCATCTCCACCCCCACTGCAGCTGTAAGCTACCCCACCTCCCCGCCTGCAGCGCAGCCTCCAGAAGAGGCCAAGTCCGCCCCCGAGCAGCAGCAGCAACAGCTGCTGCAGCTGGCGTACGCCTCTCCACCACTTCAGCAGCTGCCTACCCTCCCCGACCTCAACATCCAGCCCAACCCGGCCAAGGGGATGCGCAAGCAACTCCTCAGCAGCACGCCACCCAGCCAGACCCTCCTCAGCTCCTCCAGCAAGTCAATGCAGTCCTATCAGCTCCTCCAGCAAGTCAATCAAGCCCTCCTACAGGGCTGGGCAGTGTAGCTGGAGGGAAGTCAAGCCATGCCCACCCCAACCCTGGCCGCAATCAGCCACATCCTGGCGGATCTGGCATGGCCCTCCCGTGGAAAGCACCTGCTCAGCCAGCAGCAAAGGCAACCACACCAGCAACAGGGACAGCAGCATCCAAACCAGCAGCAGACTCAGGGAGCACGACCAGACCGCCAGGTCCTCCCCTGAGAAGAAGCGAGAAACCTTTGCATGGCGTCCAACCGCTTCACGGTCAGGCAAGTCACCTCCATTCAAATGTGGGATGTAGCGGAAGCTAGGCTGAAGGCGTGGCAGCAGTGCGCAGAGTCAGCTGTGGTCCTAGCAGCTGCAGACCTCCCCGCTCCAGAGCAACGCCCAGAAGCGAAGGATCTGGTGCGGGCCCTCCCGGCCCACATCCAAACCGTGTGGAAGCCCTTGCACTAGGAGAACAGCTGGAAGGAGGTGTGGTGGGGCCTCATCCAGCACGGGTGGTGGGGGCTGGGGGCAATGGGCGGGCGCCAAAAAAGGGAGTGGGCTGCGCATGCGGCTGGATGGCAGCCCAGGCTGCCCCCAGCACAGTGCGTGCTCTCCAGCTCAGGGAGCATGTCTTCTGCCAGACCCATTGGGGGCGCGCTGGAGCGCGCGAGGTCAGAAGGGTCCTGCAGAGGCACCTACCACAGAAGTTGGAGCTACTTCCCAAACATGTGGGGCTTCTGGAACCCCCTGGTGTAGAGCTGCACCCCCTGGTGTGGGCGGCAGTGTGTTTGGCCTTGCTGTTGGTCAGCAAGCGGCTGCGCCAGTGCTCTGATCTGAGCCATGCTACAGGAGTACAAGCTCCGGATAGTCGGGCAGGCGGTGGGGCACCTGCGATGGAAAGTCGATTATCCACCCTCACAACCTGTGGGTTCGGGGTTCGAACCTCTCTGGAGGCTCACAATCAGCTAAGCTGCCCTCGTTCGGCGTATACAGCCTTGAAACCTTAAACCTTCTGCCCTCTCTTGCCCTCTCTTGTGCAGACGTCTAGCCTGAGTTGCAGCTGTTCCTGGGCCGGCCTGCCTACTTGCCAATCTGGTAGCCTTAGCCCAAGCCGTCCTTGTTGCCTTAGGGCCAAACTCCTAGCTTGTCGGCTTTTTTGGTAGTTCTCCTTTTCCTCTGGCTGGCAGCTTTCATATCTTCTGCCTTTCCTGCCTTACGGACATTACTGCGTCCGCTCACATCATGTTACAAACAAACAAACAAACATTGGGCTGTTGATGTGGCAGACTCACTCTTGCCGTGTGACTCTTTGGTGCTAACGCGTGGGTTAGGATCTGCCATTTCGGCCTTTAATCAAGCTTCTACTTTAGTGACAGCAGTGACTGATGTTTGTGCACTCACTGACTTGTTTGGGTCGCCACCTTCTTCAGGCAGGAGATCAGGCGCTTGAGAGCGCCCATCAGTGTGGCCATTGGGACCTGAAATGGCACTTCAAAGGCAGGCAGCTTCTGCAATGCGGCTAGATCAGTGATGGCCAACTTGTCACCTGGCACACGAACGGTCGCCATGACAGGTGGAGGAGAATTCTGTGGAAAAGGTGCTGCCCTTGGCGTGCTGGACCTGTTGACAGGCATGGTTTTGAATGGCACTGGCGTGGGGGCTGAGACTTTGTGATCGACATTGCTTGTTTCTGCATGCTCAGTCATAAATGCATGCTTGGGTGGCCCTGTGCAGCGGCAGGCTTTAAATGTCCTCGCAATATTAGCTGTGTATGCAACATCAGGTGTGTATGCAATATCATGTGCAGCGGTAGCAGTCATGTGTGATTGCAGCGATTGTGTGTACGTGGTAGCATCTGTGTTGCTCAGGTGCATTCCCTGCCAAGTCAGGTGCAGGCTTATGCGGTGTCTCACTTAGGTCCAAAGCATATGACAAGCGGTGGGTGGGTGACAGTGACCGCAAGTATTGTGCCTGGGATGCCGTGATTGTAATGTGGATGGACGTGGTGGGTCTATATTGCCAGAACGGCCAGCTTCAAGGCTGTGTAGGCGGCACGGGATTTCCTGTCCAGTCCCTTTGAATGCAGTTTGGGTCTGTGATTTGTTTGCAGCAGGCTGTTAGCTGTGCATGCTACTAACCATCTGCCTCACAAGGCTCCACTCATCTGTAGTATGCGAGCTGAGGCCATGCATAATGCATCTCTTGGTCCCTAGAGGCTTAGCTCCATTTATGGCTTGTGCAAGTAGCTTTGATGCTTGAATAGAGGCAAAAGAAAGAAAAAACTACGCAGGCAGCAAGACGCTCCCTGCATCAATAAAGGAAAAGGAGAATTTGGCCCAAACTGCCGTGAGGGTTTCACTAATGAGGCACTTACTAGAAACATATAATAAATCCATTGGAAATCAAATAAATCCATACCTTTCATAGTGCTCGGCCTGAAAGGGGGTGCCACCCAAGATTTGTACATAAGCAGTTTGCTCAGTTTGGCCTTGCCTCAGGCTCCTCTACATCTCTCTGAATGCCCACTTGTCACATACAACAATAAGCAAATAAATAGGAAGCACTGTGGCTACCTTCAAGCAGTTTTTTTGCTAATTGGTATCCTGGAAGCCCTGAAACACAGCAGTCCTAAGAAAAAGAAAAAAATACTTTGGGAGCAGTGGGGACACTGTTGGGAATAACATTTCTTCCAATGAATTAAGAAATGAATGAATTAAGGAACGGTGGCCACCTAGGGCCCAGGCACTGTAAGACCCCTCCACCTGCGAAACACGAACAAAAGAAGTCTAAAGGGGGGTGCTAGCAGTCCTCCATTCCTGACCTTGATGTTGAGAGCATACAAGATACCAACTAGTTTTCAAACATACCGAAGTGTGCATGGAACTTCATAGCAAACATACTGAAATGTGCATGGAGCTTCAAAGCAAGCTTGGTAGCTATCTGAGGGGACCAAGGCCAAGGTTGAAGAGGTTTATGCTGCAAGTGTTGTAATGGTGCCACCCACAACCAGAAGGGCCTCAAGCTAAGTATACAAGTACACCGAATCATGTCTCATTGCTTACACAAGGGGCCATACCCTAACACTCCTTATAACTAGTTCACAGCGGCAAGTGCTGAGCCTACCTGTGTGGGTGAACATGCCGATCTGTTTCTTCCTATACGACCTGTGAGAAGAGGCAAAAGACAAAGCCAAATGTGAAAGAAATATGATGCTGCACTTCAAGCTTCCCTTTGCATCTAGGGATGTTACTACACATCGGAAAGCCACGGAACAGGCAGGCACACCCTTTGAAGAAAGCACAGGGATTGGGACAAAAGAATGGCTGATATACACTTGCTTTTACATCCTATTACAACATATGTTGCATGCCAGCCTCGACCACGGCATGCCATGAGGTGGGAGCACTGCTGCGAAGATGGTGGATGTGATGTGCATCTCGCTTAGCACAAAACAATGGTCAAATACACCTTCAAGCAGACACTGCTAGACATGTGGAGGCATGCTTCTGCAGGAGTTCATCATTCCGGCAAAAAGCACATGGTTGGACAAATCTGCCTATATATATTTAGTACAGCCACACAGCCATTACACATGCACACGCAGGCACTAAGGAAGCCCGGTAGCACTTGCGCCCACCTGTTATCTGAAGGCGCCGGGTAAGCTAGCCTTGATGGCGTCATATGCAGCCAGCACAGCGCACTCGTGCTGGCAGACGACCTTGAAATGAGGCAGGAGGACGCGCAGCTCGCAGACTTTGTCGTCCAGCTTGGACAAAGTGGACAGGTGCGCGTCCTTGTTGCGCCGCGTAATGATGCCGTCAAGAGCTTTAGGACAGAGGCCTGTTAGTTGGCGCAGCCGCTGTGCCCGTGCGCTGTTAGTAATGTGTGTGCTGGTGGAGGGCCGCTGGAACACATCAACACCCACAGCCAGGTTCAGTATGCATGCAGCTGCTGTGCGGAGTCGGGGCTTCACCAGGACCTGTAGCTGCTCCTGGTGCTGTAGCTGCTGCTGCTTCTGCTCCTGTAGCTGCTGCTGCTGACCCTTCAGCTGCTGTTGCTGCTGCTGCTGATGATCCTTAAGCTGCTGCTGCTGATCCTTCAGCTGCTGTTGCTGCTGCTGCTGCTGCTGCTGCTGCTGCTGCTGCTGATCCTTCAGCTGCTGTTGCTGCTGCTGCTGCTGATCCTTAAGCTGCTGCTGCTGCTGATGATGATGATCCTTAAGCTGCTGCTGCTGATCCTTCAGCTGCTGTTGCTGCTGCTGCTGCTGATCCTTCAGCTGCTGCTGATGATCATTCAGCTGCTGCTGATGATCCTTCAGCTGCTGTTGCTGCTGCTGCTGCTGATCCTTCAGCTGCTGCTGCTGATCCTTCAGCTGCTGTTGCTGTTGCTGATGATGATGATGATCCTTAAGCTGCTGCTGCTGATCCTTCCGCTGCTGTTGCTGCTGCTGCTGATGATCCTTAAGCTGCTGCTGCTGATCCTTCAGCTGCTGTTGCTGCTGCTGATGATGATCCTTAAGCTGCTGTTGCTGCTGCTGCTGCTGCTGATCCTTCAGCTGCTGTTGCTGCTGCTGATGATGATCCTTAAGCTGCTGCAGCTCCTGAAGGATAGACAGGAGTGAGGGTATACCCTCACTTGGATTGAGGGGGGTGGGCTGACTGGGCTGTGTGCTTGTAGGCACAGCGGGCCTCTTTTGTTTGGCTGTCCAGATCCATATCCATGTCCTGTCTCGCTCATGCACTGTATGCTTGTGCCCGTCGGTGTTGTCCCGCTCCTTGTATGCTTGTGTCCATTGTCAGTTGTCTCGCTCAGGCTGCCTGGCATGTCAGCAGATGGCCCCCTTCCTTCAAGGCCTTGCACACGCCAGACCACCTGCGTCGTCATCTATGCCACAAGGTCCAGGCTAGGACGAGACCACACGAACGGGAACCCCCTCATTTGTTGCCCTCTGCTCCAGATCCCGCAGGCATTCTGCGTGTGCGCAGAGGCAGCCACAAGGGAAGTGCTGGCGGACACGCACTTGAATAACCGTTGGCTGGTTGGGGCAATTGAGTTGAGCTGAGCACTGCTAGCGCTAGCGCAGGGAGGGCCCACCAACCACGGTGCAATGCATGGAGTGGCAAATAAAGGGGGCATACTCGCGCTGTTTTTGCAGCATTGCTGATTTCGCGGAGGGGCAGACAAGCCATGGATGGCTGGGGATCGGTGGCAGGTGGGTCCGCTGATGCAAGCGCAGAGCCCAAACCCTTGCGCCGTGGCCATTGTGCGCATCTGAGCTGCCCTATTTAGTGTAGGTTCACCATTGCAGCAGAAGCGCGTGCAGGCGGAGGTGTGCAGCATCTAAGTCAGAGCGCACCCAGCCTAGGATTGCACGACATACATGCAAGCCCAAACCAACTGGCAACGGCAGCGTGTGTGTGTGTGTGTGTGTGTGTGTGTGTGTGTGCAGGCGGTGCGTGTGTGTGCATGCACGTGTTGCACGCATGTGTCGCAGGCGCAAGTGGGTGTGCGGGGGGTGGGCGCACCCAGTGTATGCGTGCAAGGATGTGTGGAGCGTGCATACTTGCAACCTGCTCACACAGGCGTGCGGAGAACGGGCAGGGGTGTTGAGGGGTACTCTAGTAGAGCAAATGGCACGTTGCGGTGCATTAGGGAGAGTTCCCAGGGACCTGCATTGCTCAAAGGGGGATGGCTCCCTGAATGTCTATATACGTGCACCGACTGCCTAGCTGCAACCTGAGCACCGACTGCCTAGCTGCGACCTGTGCACCAACTGCCTGGCTGTGATCTGCGTGCCCACACTGAATCCCGGCCTGTGCGCACAGCAATGAAGGAGAAGGGGGTACTCGAGTGTTTTGCACACTTGCGCCCCTTGGCACACAGCACACAAGGGGAAGTGCACAGCAAGCAATTGGGAAAGCCGACAGGATGCCACAGCGGGGTAGAGCCCTTTTGGTGGCCATCCAACATGCTCGTTAAGTTGACACAAGGGGAGCGGTAGAGTCGGCTTGCCGCAACAAGATCCAGCTGCTGGCGCCGCACCGATACCAGCCGGCTGCTGGTGCCCAGCAAAAGCGCCCACCCACCTGCAGCTAGGGCCGAGTCAGCACCGCTCCTGGCCAGGCACATCAAGTATGGGGAGGCGTGCGTCACTCGGAGCGTGCAAAGTGCTCCATCGTAGGCTGACAGTGCAGCGCAGGCGGCCATGAACCGCCCAAAGCTCCTGCGTGAGCGACGGCCAGGCAAATGTGACCCCATAAAGTGGACCCAGCAAAAAATCGTGTTCAGTACAGGGCCTCAGGGCTGCACAGAGCGGCCGAAGATGCTGGAAGAGCCTGTTGAAGTCACGCGCTTGCGCACCATCACTGTGGACCTTCAGTAGCCTCATTCCTCTTTCCTTTTTATATGAAGGTTAGTAATGTGCGCAACCATTCCACACACGAGCTCCATTATTTGTGTCCACTGCGCTTCATGCCGCCTATACTGCGCATTTATGCGAACATTAACTTCATGCGCAGAACTTACTTATATGCCTGCCTGCATATCCCGGCTGCAACGTCCTAATCATCACTTCATATTTGAATGCCTGTGCAGTTTCTGCTCCAAATATTCTTGCTCCATTCTAAACATGCACAAGAGCATGCGCACACACACACTCTAGGGAATACGCGTATACATGCGCGCACGCACGCACACAAACACACACACACACATGCACACACACGCACACACAAACACACATGCACGCACGCATGCACGCACGCACGCACGCTCGCACGCACGCACGCACGCACGCGCGCACAAGTGCACACCCAAACCCAAAAACACACACATGCACGCATAAGGACCTCCAGACTGCACTCACTGTTTAGGTAGGCTCACAATCGCCCTGGCACTGCTGCTTCCTGTTGCTGCATTCTCGTCACTGCCCACAAGGCCCAACAATTCGTAAACTAGCTCAGCTGCACCCGCAACTCCGTACATGTGCCTCACAGCTGTACGTATGGCACCTCCCATCACATGTACGGCCTCAAGTTGACCCTCTTTGGAGTTGCTGCTGCTGTCATGGATGCACCTGCGCCAAACAGATGCAGGTGGACGCATGCGACGTCACATGCACATCCATCCTGATCGAGAAATGAAGATTATAGTGAACTGACTTACAGCTCAACATGAGCGTAGATGGAGGGGCAGCTGACCTCCAGCGTGCGTTGAGGAGGAAGATCGTCTACTTCCATCATATCAGAAAAAAGCTTTTCCGAATTGGGAACCTTATTTTACTTGTGAACGTGACGTAGTAACAAGAGCCCAAGTTTTCAAGCCTGCGTCTGAACATCTGGGTGGGCACTCATTTGTTTCCGATACAGCCTACAGCAAGATGCTTGGTCATCAGGTCCACTCCTGCAAGTGGTCCAGCTCTCAAGCCCATAGGTGTGGAGCAGTGCAAGCATGTTCATCATTAGCTTTCTTTGTCCATTCAAATCCCATAAAACTCCATGCCCTACCATTTATCCAGGGTTGGATTAGGCTCTCGGCCTCAGCCAGCCTGGCGGCTGGGCTTGAGGACCAGACACAGCCCTGCCTTCCCCTCCCCAGGCCTGGCTGCTGCTGCCTCTGAAGCTACAACAGATGCCCAAGGTAATGTATTTATGTATACATGAAGCATGTGTTTGCAAAAATGTGTGTGTGTGTG
>LKMJ01000400.1_pt1 | contig 32568 bp, 40 predicted proteins | sample 643391 | NCBI WGS metagenome assembly LKMJ01 (sample SAMN04112250, study PRJNA286221) | soda lake metagenome | biome: soda lake; feature: Kulunda Steppe; material: water; isolation source: sample PL-Br10 brine of Picturesque Lake | place: Russia: Kulunda steppe | collected 2010-07 | reverse complement strand
TCTCTCTCTCTCTCTCTCTCTCTCTCTCTCTCTCTCTCTCTCTCTCTCTCTCTCTCTCTCTCTCTCTCTCTCTCTCTCTCTCTTTGTCTCTCTCATTTTGTTTGACGCCACCTCTGCTCCTGTGAGTACCAATGGCAAACCGTCTGCTCTTGCACTGAGCTTTGACATCTCCTCGTGCACTTCCGCGCTCATCTCCAGTGCCACACTTGCCCTTGCACCCCTGTTGCTGCACAGGCATGCGCTTGTCTGCGCCGCTCATGTGCACTGTGGTAGCGTGCATGCAGCCAAGCGGCTGCATCATTGTTGATGAGTCACTTACCAGTGGCGGAAGCTACTGGAGTTCATCGAAGGTGATTGATGTGCATCAAACATGCATTGAAAGGTGATATGCTTGTGTTGCAATGTGCACCCACAGATGTACGCCAGTTGAGTTGCAAGCAAGGAATGTGCGTGTGTGACCCTGCTTGCGCATCAACAACAAGGACTAAAACATGCATGCGAGATGTGCACCAACCCTGGCGCACTGGTCTTTGCCCGTCAGTTAACCTTGCTTGTACAATGTGGCTGCATTCATTGGGAATGCATTCTCATTCACATGCTCATCAGCCCCTGCTTGAATGCAGCTTTTTGTGGTTACTTCGTGACTTTCAGAGGTGGGCGCCGCCCATTGATGTGCGTTTAAGCCCCTTTTTTAAGCTCATCTGAGTCATTTGATATAACCTCTCGGCACACTGCATGTACATAAGTTCATGAGCTAGACCAGCTCTGGGCACTGCATGCACAAAAGCACACACCTGACTTCAACCTTTCAATGCCTGCATGTTGCTCCCACATGCAAACTTTGTGCTTGGATCTATGATGCTCGCATATTGCATGAACACCCCTTTCACACACATACATACACAAACACACACATGCACACACACCCACACTCCTACTCTTAATGCACACACACGCACATATACACACTGTACACATACCGCATTCATACGCAGGGTGCCCCTCCCTTCTCCCACTTGACGCTGACAGGCGGAGCAATAGGCATCGGCCCGCCTATGGCTCTGGGCGCTGCCCTGGCATGCCCTGGCAAGCAAGTCATCAACCTACAGGCAGACGGCTCGGCCATGTACGGGCTGCAGGTGTGCAGACAAAATTGGGCATGTGCGTCACGCGTCTCAGTGTCCCTAACCCTAGGCGCCAGCGTGCGCCTGACGGGCCCTTGCACACCTTGCAAAAGCAACTGCACACCCAAAAGACGCCATTCATCACTCTCTGGCAGCACCAGCTCCATCAGGAAAAGGAGAGGGAATGCGTGCTTGCGGTCTCATACATGTGCACCTGGGCAGTCGTTCACAGGCAGAGGTGAGCATGCAAATGTGCTTATTGTTCCTGGGGTGGAGTGTGCTGATGGACAGGGGAGTTGATGTGCTGATGTACAGGGGCGTTGAGTGCATCCAGATGGTCGTATGCCAATTACAGATGATGTACTTACAATGTGAGTATCCATGAGGTGAAGCCTCCATGGTCATGATCATCCATCCGATCAGAGGACTCTGTGCATTATAATGGGGCGTGCGCAGCAAATATGCTGGACACGCTGATGTGCTGGTGGTTTGAAGGTGGTGAGCAGCCTAGGCAATGCTCTGCCAGTGCGACAGCGTGCCTCAATTTATAAAAAAGGTTCTCTCTCAGTGCAACGGCATGCTTGAGATACTAAAAGTTTGTCGGTATCAGAAAGCTCAGGGCAGACTGGATGCAGGTGACATGAGTGCCCTACTTGAGATTTGCCCTAATCATGCTTGTGTTTGCATAAGCGCACACATGCACATGCGCCCCCACACGTACACATTTCCATCACGTTACATTCGGAAGGTTTTTATGACTCTGACATTGACTGAAGTCCTCCTTAGGCTGACCCTGCCTGCCCTGCCCTTACACTCATTTTAGGTCCGCCGCATGGCGTCATATTTTTGCATGGTGCCATTTTTCTGCTTGTTTACACAAGTACCAGAGGCACAGCACCAAGTGCACACACACTGTATTCTCCTTTGCTTGTTTGCATACTGCTGCTTGTATCAGGGGGCACTGCAGTCACAGACAAACACTGTGTTGAACCGAAGCAAGCGGCTGCAGGTATCACAGAACAACACCACATAGTTGACAATGGCACAACAATCGTGCAGCACTGCATTTTCCCTGCAGGCCCTGTGGTCACAGGCCCGTGAGCGTGCCAAGGTCCTGACCATCATCTGCGCCAACAGCGCCTATGCCATCCTCAAGGTAGGTTGACTACAAGACAGAAAACAGGGAACATATCTTTCAGTACAGAGCAATTGTGCAACCGATGCCATCGGTGTTTCAGCTTTGCTGCCTTTAAGCTTATGGCAATGCGCCAGGGACAATGCATGATATGCACCCTTTCATGCTCCAGGTTGGGCTGCAAACCACGGCAAAAGTGATACTTTGTAATGTCCAGATGCAAGTTTCAGCCCCTAGTGGCAGCTCACTCACAAGCGCTGAGTCACATTGCCCCCCCTGCATGTCCTTCGTTGAGCTCAAACGTATGCAGGTCGAGTGCATGCGACAGCGGCTGCCACCAGCCGGAGCAGCCACGCGCAGCCTCACAGATCTTGGGCAGCCAACCCTGGATTGGTGCGCCCTGGCGCAGGGCATGGGCGTGCCTGCTGCAAAAGCAGCGACTGTGGAGGATATGACGGCAGCAATGGAGAGGGGGCTGAGCATCGATGGCCCTTTCCTAATTGAGGCATGCTTGCTGTGACGCTTTCCAGACCTAGGAGTCAGGATTCAAAAAAAATGTTTTTTTTTGCTTACTGAGATCAGGGTGCATGCATGGAATGCCTGCTGCCCTAGGAGTTTGGGGACCTGCCCATGAGCACAGACTTTGTTTTTGTCCAGGTAGGTCCAAGCTTTATACTTAGCTTGCTTAAAGTCAACATGAAGACCATGATGTCATTCACGTGGCATGTATGGAGGAATGGTCCACAGGTGCTTCTGACGGACACCCTGTGGCTAAAGTTTGCAAGTTAGGTTTGATGCCCCCTGAGACTGTGTGCGCATACTTCATTTGACACGCACACCCGCAAGCCAACAGGTCACAAGTCAGGGTGAACTGCGAGCCCGGCCATTAGGCTGATAGGCTTTTGGCTGGTCATCACGTCACGGCGGACAAGCATGCATACTCTCTTCCCATTCAAATCAGCTTATAAGTTGTGAGAAGAGTATGTGCAATCCATCCTCGCTTTTGCCTGCTTACATCAAGCATGGAAGCAATTGGACTTATGGCAGCCCTATCATGCTGTGACAGGGCTGTCAACTTGACATTGAATGGCTTGACTTGATTTGATCATTTGAAAATGATTTGATGAAATTCCTTTTGCAGGCCGCCTGCTGAGGGGCGGCCCCACAGCACAAGCTATCAGTTTTCAGTTCTTGATGGCACAGGGCAAAATTGGAACCACCATTAATGTGAACGAGGCCATAGACCTGCTATATTAGACAATGTTACATATAAAGAGAAATCTTCGAACCTTCACATTTACAAAAAGCAAATCAGCTAACCACCAGACCTAGCATTACCTACAGAGCATCAAAGCTGGACTTTTTTTTGCCAATGAAACACCTATGCAGCAACAATAGAAGTCAACCAATGAATGAGGTGCGACTTGCACTAATAGGCAGATAAACCTGATGCACACGCATACAAAAAATGATTCACAAATGACGCGCCCAAAGATCTCAACACAATCATGACATAATAGCACAATTGAGGCCATCCCAGAGGCAACTTTCCAGCAGAGATGCTGAACAAGTGTACACGAGGAGCACAGCTGTTGATGACCCAGACCGCAGACCACGTAGGATTTAGGCAAGCTATAAAAAAGAAGGGATGAGAGATCACAAGTCCAGTAATGTGCTGTGTTCCCTCTGTGAATATTAAGCTCAGAGATTAAGAGTATAAAAGACAGAGCATTGCACAAATATTCTAAGCAAGGCATGCTCAAACTTGCACAGGCTTGCCCAAAAAGATGAGCATAAGACTCCTTGCACCCTAGCTCACACTTACACTGAGGATGAGAAACCAGGCCACGAGGCAATGAAAGTCAACTGGCCAGGCATGTCACATAATTGTCATTGGGATTACCAGCGTCTCCAATCTATTCCAGTGAACGTGTACTAAATTTCAGCAATGATACGGCGGCCGCATCCTGCCACAGAGAATTGAAGCGAGACAGACTCTTTTTACCGTGATGGCAAGATCACAATGATAATTGTCAATGACAGGTATCAAAGTATGCAACAGGTGCAACACTCCTCATAACAACTGCCTGCATGCCACCACAGCAGTGCGCCTAAAAACAAAATTACCTGCATGTCACCACAGCGGGCACCACAGTGAGCGCCACCACAGTGGCGCGCCACTGTGATACTAGGAGAGCAAATGACTATTGTGCCCCTTCATTGAGTGCGGCATCACAAGGATTTACAAGGATATGCGTAGGTGCTACGCAGTGGGGGGCTTATTGTGAGAAAAGTCAGTCAAACCTCTCCTCGAACGGCAGATGCCGCATGCGGGTGCCATGCCATGTTCACCAACCCCCATTACAGACATTAGAGCCATGAATAATGCCAAGAAAAGGGATGCCAGTAAAATCCTGCAACTTTGAAGGCCATAAAGATCCTCCAGGCACGATGCTAGCTTATTGTGCTCAAAACCACACCCCATACCTTCAAAGAAGGTGAAGGTGTGCCAGCCCTGCATGACCAAGCATGCGTGAATCAACCCACAAGGCAGGTCAGGCCATTTGCCTCAGGAGGCACACGTCCCTAGCCCCGTGTATGCACCGCAGGCGCTCCAGCCCCCAGATCTCTTAAAACACGGACCGTCTTAAGCAGGCACCCCCCCCCAACACAAGAGCGGCTCAGGTCTGCCGTATGAGCCCTCACATAGTGCATGCACTGAGTGACCTTTTAGGTCAGGCACTCCAGACCCCTGAGGCCTTGAATAACCTAAAAAAACTACCAAAGGGGCAGCTCAGGCCTGTCCACTTGATTTTCGGGGTCTTGCTCCATGGACAGCTTTCGGCACTCTGATGCCTGCAGTTGCCTTCCCGGCCCCTTGCCGGCAGATAGCCTTACAGATGGCCCGACAGATGGCCTTACAGATAGCCGCTGTTGAAGCTTGGACCCCTGGAGGCATTGCTGAATGCCCCACTCTCTGGCCTGGTGCGGGCACGCCTCCAGCGAAGGTACCATTTCGTCTCTGTCCAGGTCATGCGGTTGGCCTGCAGGATGTGCAGGGGGATAGCAAGGATGTAGGGTCAAGGCTTGTTTTTGGGCGCGGTTCCTGTGGTGTGCCTGAGTCCTGACAGTCCTGTGGTGTGCATGACAGTCTCTGCCCACAGCTCAGGTGATGCAGGCAATCCTGCCCGAGCCAAGGCTCCAACATTTTGCACACATCAACAGAGCTAGGAGCAGCAGCACGCATGTGCGTGAGCCTGGGCAGCATCCATGAGAGCACAGAAAGCCAGTGGTGAGGGAAATAGTTCATATGGATCTTGTTGCGCACAAAAGAGGACTCACGCACCAAAGCTCATCCCCTGCAGTTATCTCACAAGACTGTGGTAAACATTGCAAGGTTTATGAAGGAAGACGCGCGTGGAAAGGCACACCCGGCCGCGCTGCTCACCTCTTTTTGGATGTTGTCCAAATACTCAGCAATTGCTTGGTTGCCTGCATTTCAGACGGAGGTGAGCAGGCCGGATGACATTCAACCAAATGCAAGCATAGTGCAGGCCAGGCCTGGGAAGGGGACGCTGAGCTCTCTTGCAGTGGTGCACCTGAACAAACAAACGGCTGTGTGCAGGGAGTGCAATTTGATCTGCACATGGACTGCAAGCCACGCCCACTGCAATAGTTAAAATTCAGAAGCCTTTGTTCCCGTCACCTGCTTTCCGGGCAAAATCTGCAGGGGTTCGGTTGAAACGGTCGAAAGCATCCACGCAAGCATTGCCTTCATCGACAAGCACCTCAACCTGTGACAAGAACGTAGTTGAGCCAGCTTCAAAGCTGAGATTTCTATCACGCACAAAATAACCAAAGCATCAGACAGCACCTGTGAACAGAGTGGCAGATGATGGGCTGCTGCAAGCAAAGTACCTTCTTTTGCGTGGTGCCTGGAAGTGCCCAGGCACTGCACAATCACGCAAAGATGTCGCACACCTTTGCCAAGCTAATACCAAGATCTTTTTAGAACAGGTGTTTGTTCGTGCATGATAAGCAGCTGGCATTCTATGAAGTGATGGACTGAACATATGTTTGCGCTATCATAAGGCACATAGATTGAACATCCTTGATTTAATCGAATTTTAGCTGAGTCCGCTTGGCCATTGAGAAACTGAGGCTCACCGCAGAGAAGTTGCCTTCTGCAGCCGCAACATGGAGCGGTGTCCTGCCATCATAATCTCCCCATGTAGCCTCAACCCCAACGCGCAAGAGCCACTGCAGCTGCACCAAGTCGCCTGCAACGATGGCTTCAGAAATGATGCCAACTACCTTATCTTCATCCATGCCCAGCCTGCAGGCAGTTTGAGGTGCATATGCAGTGACTTCCACACTGGGTATGCATCATGGCAAAATATGGAGAGGGCGGAGGAGCAGGCTCAGGTTGGTGCACCTTTTGGTATCAGCTTAATGATTCAAATCGACAGTTTGCAGTGTTGTGGGCCTTCATGATTGCATGCGTCCTCGCATGTTGGACTTGAATCCTCACCGCAGGCTGTCAGGCAAGCATGCTCATACCCACTTGGCGTCATAGGACTGCAGCACTTCAACAACCTCAGCGTTGCCCATGCGAACAGCTTCATACATGGCTGTGATCCCAAATGCGTCCTGCATGGCAAACGCGTGAGCAGCTTGATTTTGCTCTCATCCTTTCTGCTTCTTACTCAGGTGAATTCTTGGGGCCACTTTTTATATTAAAAAAAGGATGCATGGAGGATCATGGAGCAAGGAGCATGGCCAGCTGCTGTTCTCTGCTGGCTTGACATTGATCCTTAGGTTTTTACAGTGCTCTTAGTCCATAAACGGATCAAAGAGGGCACGCATTTGGCCCTACGTGTGTGGGCTTGCCTCGCCTGTCAAACAAAAAGCAGAGCAGTACAAGCCTCAGAACCTCTGCGGTAGGTCATGGGGAAGGCCAGTGATGTGCCAGTGTGTGGGATGTTGCGGGAAAGGCTAGTGGCTTGGCGAGCCAGTGTCCCGGCAGCCCCTTGTCATATCCACAAGCACACTTATTGCATTGAGAGTGTTCGGCTCCCCATGTCATTTGGAGCACTCAGTTCACTTTGTCAATTGCATTGAAAGCGTTTGGCTCACCATGTCATTTGGAGCACTCAGCTCACTATGTCAATTGCATTGAAAGCGTTCGGCTCCCCATGTCATTTGGAGCACTCAGCTCACTATGTCAATTGCATTGAGAGTGTTCGGCTCCCCATGTCATTTGGAGCACTCAGCTCACTATGTCAATTGCATTGAAAGCGTTCGGCTCACCATGTCATTTGGAGGCGCGCCTGCGTCAAGCAGGTACTTGACAACCACCTGCAACAGTTGCATGAGGGCGCACAACTTCACAAGGAGCGTGCTTTGTAAAAAAATACATGCTTCGCTACAAATTATTTGCACAGCCTTTCAATAATGGGTCCCTGAGAGTCTCTGTATTGCTATCAGGATCATCCCTGTAGGTGCAGTTGAGTTAATCCAATCTCTATAAAAGAAGGTAGCAATGCAGGAAGCAGGCACAAGGACACCTTGGTCAGTGTCCGCAGAGTTGGCTGAGCAACAGCCAACCATAGGTGTGCTAAGCACCAGCTCAAACAGGGGAATGCTCAATTCCTGTGCCTTGCATGGTCTCACCGCATTGTTTTCATGCGATGCAACCATCAGTGCCGTACGCCTGCACGTGCGGCATCGAACAACTCTGGCATCAAGCGTACCTCAGGCCAAGAAGGAATACAAGCTCATTGATGAGAATGGCAAGAGAACAAAGGATCATGTGTGGCAGGAAACAGAGGATCGCGCGTGACAGGGAACAGAGGATAAGTTGTGGCATAGACCACAGCAGGTTCTCTCCCGGGAAGGGGGCCTTGCTCATATGCTACGGGTGTCTAAATGGCAGCAATGATGCGTGATGCGCACGTCTTGTCATCCTAGGTGCAAGCACGCTCCTATTTTGTTTTGTGTTTGGTTACATCTCCGACTGAGCGGGCCTGCCCTCAACTCAGCTTCACGATGCAATGTTCTTGGCACCCCCACACATCTGCAGGGATAAATATATGGGGCAAAGCAATTGCCATTCATGTACTCAAAGATCACGCACGACTCGTGAGAGGAACTCATATGTGATTTCGGGCACAGACAAGAGCCCATTCTCTTGTCATCATGCCATCTTGGCACTTCCATCGTATGCACCAGACTGGTCATCATGCCATCTTGGCACTACCATCGCATGCACCAGACTGGTGCCACCAGCCTACTCACTTGTCGTAGTCTGCACTGCCGGGTGAAACTCCCCAAGCTACCAGCCTGAGAGCACATGAGGAGAGGGTGCCCCGCAAAAAGTCGGTGACAGCTTCAAACATAAGTCTGATGCCCAACGGTATGAGTCAAACACACATGTGGATAAAAAGTCAGTCAATACACATGAGCTTGACATGGCGTGAAGCTCTCTGGAGTCAGCGCCGGAGGCAATCAGGCAGCAGTCAACGCACGTGAGGTTTTGGGGCTCTAGAGAGGCAGCCTTGCTCGGCAAAAGGGGCGCTAGAGAGGCAGCCTTGCTCGGCATAAGGGGCACTAGAGAGGCAGCCTTGCTCGGCAAAAGGGGCGCAAGAGAGGCAGCCTTGCTCGGCAAAAGGGGCGCTATAGAGGCAGTCTTGCTCGGCAGAAGGGGCGCTAGAGAGGCAGCCTTGCTCGGCAAAAGGGGCTCTAGAGAGGCAGCCTTGCTCGGCATAAGGGGCGCATGAGAGGCAGCCTTGCTCGGCATAAGGGGCGCATGAGAGGCAGCCTTGCTCGGCAGAAGGGGCGCTAGAGAGGCAGCCTTGCTCGGCAAAAGGGCCACAAGGCTGCGTGCCACTCACTTCTTCACCATCGCGATGTCCGCCTCTGCCGCTGCTGCAATGATTGCGTAAATGTTTTGCTGGTCCTGCAAAGCACAAGAGTGCGAGGGGAAGCCATATGTGACACAACAGGTACCACAGTTCAGGGACGCCAAGACAAATGCACCACGCCGCTGTGGCACTGCAGCGGACCAATACAAGGCACAACCAATTTTAGCTATATCACCTTAACATGTACACTGTGGTCCACTGCACTAAGTTTGCGATACACAAGGCAATGGAATGGTATCTTGTTGTGGCACAAAGGTCCACCTGATGCGTGTATTTATGGTTGTTTGCAAACAGGAAGCCCAACCACCTCAGGATGCTTTGTAGCCTTTGTGCAGCGCAAGGCCCATCAAATTGAGGCTCTAAGCTTCTGGTGCCATGAGGCCTATTATGGGCTACTGGCCGGCAAGCTATGCAACTTCTTCAAGCAAGAGTACAGAATCGCGCTTTGCAAGCAAAGCACCAATGGCGACTGATCAGCTGGATCCAGCTGGTTCACTCGGGGGTGAGGCGCCTCACCTTTTCTCGAATGTACTCGAAAACAATGTCCCGGGCCTGGCACACGAGCACACGCGCAAACAGCAACCACAGTGTCATTGCCTTTTGCATCTTGCTCCAAGGAGACATAGTGGAGTGTTGCACTGCGGGTCGTACGGCTAAATCATAGCACAACATGTGTGCGCCTGTGATAGGAGGGTATGTACTCATGAGGGCTATGCCACATGTGGCGCATGCTCTGGGTGCTCCCTGTCACACAATTGAGTGTGCAAGATCTGAAATTTAAGTCTAAGAAGCACAAGTTGTGCTGCTCAGGGTATTGCGATGTCCACAACATGGGCGGCATTCAAAGGGCGGCATGGCTGGGCTGAGGAGCTTGTGGTTGTGTGTGCTCAACTTTGTGTCTTGCTTGTGTGTGTATGTGTGTCTCTGTGGTTTGGGGCTGCATGTGCTCCATCATTTTGAGGCGGCTATCAATGCTCACTTTGTAGGGCAGCTGTGTGTCGCCACTTATTAAAAAATGGCTGCAAGCAAAATTCCTCTTTTAAGCACACAGATGTGAGTCTCAAGGAGGCAGCCGCACCGGTTGAGCATGCCGGTGAGCACAAGCACGTGCAGCAGCAGGATCGCACCTTCTGCCAGAATTCCAGCGTGCAGCGCTCATCTGCCGTCATCAGACCTGGAGGCACAAGGAAATTCAGGAGCGGCTGCGTCTGCACATAAGCTGCACATAAATGCACATCATCCATAGCTGCTGCACATCAGTCATGCGTCTGCTGTAGCTGCTGCCGCAGCATGCTGTGTGCTGCCTTAGAAATATCCTTCCTGTTGCTGCTGGCGCAGCTGCATGCCAGGCAAGGGCTTTCAAAGACAATTGCAGACGCAACACTCATTGCCAATAAATTTTGTCAAAACCACCGTACAATCCCCAAGGGAAAACAGCCAGGATGCAATTGCCTCTAGCACACCTCTGCCACACCTGTCAGACACACCTGTCAGACAAACCTCTGCCACACCTGTCAGACCTCTGCCACACCTGTCAGACCACCTCTGCCACACCTGTCAGACAAACCCTTGCTGCCTCCAATTTATGGCACTGCGTCACCCAATATCAATTTATGGCACCCAACAGTTTATGGCACCCAATATCAGTTTATGGCACCCAATATCAATTTATGGCACCCAATAACAAGTTATGGCACCCAATATAAATTTATGGCACTGCGTCACCCAATATCAGCCCCTGTTACCTCCAATCCATGGCACCTCCACCAATCATTCCCATCAACTTGCAAGAGTGCCAACTTACTCCAAAACCCAAGGGTACCCAAGCGCCCTCAACACAAGATGCCCTACCATTGCACGCCCAAACCTGCCTTTATTATAGTTATGCTTTCAGGGAGGGCCAGACCTGCATCACTCAGCCCAGACTTTGAGGAAAGGCCGCCCCCATGTCACCATGTCTCACCATCATAAACAAACTTGCACGCCCCCCCCCCCTTCCCCCCAAATGCACGCACGCAGGCACTGCCACCTCTGCACGTGTGCGCACAGCCACTCACCCTTAAGGCGATGCAGTGGCATCTGCACTGCAGGAGAGGAGAACGACTCAAAGCCTGCCAGGGCGCCCTGCAGAAGCTCTGACTCCTCTCCACTCAACGGCACCTTGTCCTCTGAGCCCGTTGAGTGGCTAGGCTGGAAGCGCTGGGAGCCCGCCAGCGCGTTGTTTACGCTCTCATACTGCAGCGCCAGTGACTCCGCAATGATGAGCCGGAACTTCTGCATGTGTGTATGTGTGCACACACCAGCACACGCTCATGGGGTTGGTCTCAGTTTGTTGGGAAACGTGGGGTGGGGTGGCAACATGAGGTCAGGTCAGGGTGCATGGGTGTGAGTGCAGTAGGAGGGGAACTGAGGGGCGGCCTTGCAGAAACGAGGTGTTGGTCCTGCAGTGGGAAGGTGATGAATGGGATTGCTATGAAAGGAAATCAGCACATCTGGCGCTGAGCACACCCCCGAGCAGTGGGCACTGGCTTGGTGCCCACTGCTCCAACCGGGGCACACAAAAACCTAAGGCATGAATCTGTGTGCCTGCTTTTGGCATTGAGCTCTGCAGGCAATGCTGTGTATGCTAGGGCGGCATGTCCATAGCCGTTGCACAGCTGTTGGGTGATGAACCTCTCTCGTACCTGATGCCAAACTTGCCCCTGCCCATTGGGTTGATAGAGGTCTGTTGCCCTTTTGTGCTAGCCGCAGCGATGCTGCTGCGCACACCCTGCCTTTGTGCTGCTGTGTTCTGCTGCATGGGTGCTGTTGTTGTGCACACTGTATCCAAAGTGCTACATGAGGACAGCGCATACTTGCTGTGCTTGGATTCTGTGTCCAAGTTTTATGATTCTTGCCACACAAGAAGGCGTGTACCGCACCTCGTCCACATGCTGCTTGAGGTTGTCGTACATCTGCTTGACTTGCTTTGGGTGCCTTTCAGTCTGGCAAACAAGGAAGAACAGGAAGGGCAGAGGGATAAATGGTAGAGGTGTCTTTCAGTCTGGCACACAAGGGAGAGCAGACAGAGAGCAGAGAGTGAATGGCGGAGGTGCTTTTCAGTCTTTCACACAAGGGAGAGCAGACAGAGAGCAGAGACTTGAATGGCGGAGGTGCTTTTCAGTCTGGCACACAAGGGAGAGCTTACAGAGAGCAGCGAGTTGAATGGCGGAGGTGCCTTTCAGTCTGGCACACAAGGGATGCTAGGGGAGCAGTGAGGGGCTCGCCCCTGGCATGCACACGTGAGTTCCTTCAAATGGTGCATTGCATGCATGCTTGCGCTGCAGCTCCACCACCCATAACAATTGACTGGACCTAAAACGCGCACGCAGAAGTGCAGGTGGCGTGTCAAATAAATTGGCTTGTCGATAAGCAGGAGCAACAGGCAACCTGGAGCTGTACATTAGCAGAGTGCAAGGCAAACAGGCTGAACAAGGCCGCAATGCTGCAAACTAAAAAAAGTACACCCCTGACCGCACATTGCAATGTGAGCTTTCGGCATAACATTTCTTTGGAGCAAAAATGCAGGCAGGGGCGCGGGGCGTGGGAAGAGGGAGGCACTGCTGCTTCACACCAGACCACTCAGAGAGAGGACCTGCGCGGAAGATTGGCCTCCTAAGCTAAGGCAATCGTTGTGGCCTGGCATCAAAAACCAGCGTCGCTCACCAGGTCATTCAGCTGGGACTTGCTCAAGATCAGCACGCGGGTTAGGCTGTGCGTCCAGTAATTTTGGAGGCAAGGGCCGTCTGCAGGGCAGGTTGCATTGGGGCAAGTGTGGGGCACGTACGCTTAGCATGCACAAATGCGTGGCCGCATCAGCCCTGCAGGTGGTGCTGCTCTGGACTGCTTTGTGTGCCGTGCATGAATGCCCAGCATCCGTGCCTCCCTTGCAAGGTAGGCCAGAAGATTTGGCAGGTGGACTGTGCTGAATGTAAGGGAAAGCGTGGCTTGGATGGTGCAGTGCTGGGGGACGTGCATTCGGGCTGACAGTGGCACGTCATCCTGCCAAGGCATTAAGAATTGAAGCGCTCAGTGGCAGCTTGATAGGGGAGGCACAATCCTTGTTAACTCCTGCTTTGAGCCAGCCACGCTTTGTTGAACCATGACTGAAGCCTACATTTGCATCCATGCACTGCGTGCTGCTAAGGAAGATGGATCCTGTGGCTAGCGCAAGGCCCTGCTCAGAACAAATGTGAGCACCCTTGCAATTCGTGCCTTCTCCAAATGGAGTGGAATCCTGCAAAGGGCGCTTGCTTGCGCCAACCAGATTTAAAGCACCAGCGCCCACGTCCTGCTCACCCGTGAAGAAGCTGAACTCCCCAAAGCACTGGCTTGAGCCATACTTGGCTATCCCGGCGGCGCCCACGTCCATGTCCAAGGGATTGAACGCGCCCCCTGAACCACAGCACAACAACATGTCTGACACAATTCGAACAGTGAGCACCTGTACCTCCTGAGCATAGCACATGACATATCCATGTGTAAGGGATCAAAGGCACCCCCCCAGCCCAGTACACCAGCACCCACAAAACGAGGCACTGCCTCTTGAGCACGCACAGAAGGACTGGCAACTGGACAGGGACTGGCAGCAACATACTGGATGGACCTGCTTCCACAGGAGGGTCACAAAAAGGCAGCGTTGGCTTAATAATTGGCATGCCTCCTGTTCATCCCTATCAGACAGGACAGGCTGTTTTGCCGAACAAAACCGATAGGGTACTCCAGCAACGGATTCCAAGGGCACTTGATGAAGACGATGACCGCTTCACTGAAGAACCGAGACGAGTCCTGTTCACACACTCAACACGCGCACCTTGGAAGGTGCCTGTATGGCTGCGCCGCATGCTTACATCCCCAGGGTTGCTGTGCCTGGCGCTGCCGTCGTTGAACCGCAAGGACCCCTCCTTCCTTGAGGCAGACGCACCCTCGTCCTTGAAGCTCATCCTGCTGAAGCTGGCGCCCTTGGCGTGCAGGGAAGACGCGCCCTCCCCACCCCTGAAGCTCATGCCGCGCATGGAAGCAGAGGTGTCATGCTGCGTGCTGCCCTCAAGCGTTTTGCTGCTCCCTGCGTCCATGAGGCCGCCGCCGCCCAGCAGGGACATGGACTTGGACCGCTTTTTGGCTGTCTTGCGCTCCTTGGCTGCGCTGGACGTGCTCTTGGCGCCGTGCACCACGCCCTCCACAAGTACAAACAGCTCTGACACCACCTCTCCCTCAATCAGCACCTCCATCTGCGCACAAAAAGTGACTGGGCATCAGTGCGCCGCGCCCTCCACAAGCACAGACCGACCCAGCACCGCCTCGCCCTCAATCAATGCCTCCAGTGCTCATGCTGCATTGGTGAGGCTCAAAAGCTTGGCTCCAGCTTGCCAGGCAAGGACTGGGTCCAGCCAACGTGCTCATTTGTTCTAGGGGAGCAAACATGCAAGGAGGTGCAGAACGGCACAGCCACACACAATCCATGCTCAACAAGGCTTGCAAACTTGTCAAGTTTATGCCAGTGAACCTGCCGCGCAGCAGAGGTGGGAGTGACGTTGTATGCAGCATACTTGCCTTGTACCAGGACTGTGCAATGTAGGCACTGAAATGCTGCAGCTTGGACCAACTCTCATGCGCTCTTGCTTGCGGATGGGAGTTCTCCATGTGCGCAGTTCAGCACACATTCACACTCATCCATACTCACATGCGGATTGAAGATCTCCATGCGTGCCATGCCGATGACTTCGTCCAGGAAGCGGGCCTTGCAGCCCTTGAACAAGTAGCACCCCCGAAAGATGCTCAAATACAGATGCCTGGCGCGCACAGCAGGCGCACATGTAAGTGTGGCAGAGCCACCACAGTCGCGGCGTGCGCCATATCAAGCAGGGGCAGGCATGCGCTGCTGGAGCTGAAGATGCCCACACACTTCCCCTCATTCCTTCTGCCTCCTTTTCCTAAATTGATGCGCTGCCTGCGTGGTTTTTCTTTTTTTCCACTGCAAAAGGCAAGGAGCCGTTGCGACACGAGAAATTGGTTGGCCTGGACATCTTGATGTGCCTGATGAGCAGGCACAAGGCACCACAGACCCTGCTGGTTTGGCATGAAGTACCGGTGTGCACCTGAGTACCTTCTTGCTTAGCGCATGGTGGTGCTAGCATTGCAGGATGAGCTGGCGCCATGTGGGTGCCTCACCTGAGCACCTTCTTCCTCAGTGTGGGGGGGTAGCGGTGCAGGATGAGCTGGTCGCTTGTGTCCTCTGTGTGGTGCAGCAGCTCCAGGTGGTCCCGCATGAGCTCGTGCAGGTCCTGCGTGGCGGCAGCAATGCAAGAACAAAGACTGTGTGATGCACTTTCAGCTCCTGGTGGTCCCGTGATAGCCCGTGCAGGTCATGCGTGGCAGTGACAATGCAAGTAGGAAGGTGCCATTGAGAATAAACACACATGCCGCAAGGGGCGAGCACACGCCTGATACCTTGAGCCTGTGAACCCAAACTAGCAGTCTGCAGGTCTGAATGCAAAGCATGTCAGGATAAGCAGGCTGGCGATCAATAGATCCTTTTGCTGTCCGTGCCATCGTGGAATCATCACTTAAATATGGGTTTCAAAAGGAACTTGCTGGCAGTCAGGTAGAAGGTCGGCAGCGATGGTGCATTGACTGATGTGCCTCAAAAGCCCAAACGGATCTCCCACACTCGCCTCAGGCAGCTCCTTCTGCTTTGAGAACGCATCCAGGTACTCGACACGCTCGCGGTAGGTGTTGGAGCGCTCATCATCAGACACCATGACTGTTGTGATGGAACCTGGGAAGGGGCATGGGCACGATTGGCAAGATTATCAAGAATGGTGCGGACAAGGCTGTGATAGAGGGAGCCAGATCCAGGCATGCACGTCACATCAGGCTGGCAGGCATAGACCTCAGGTGCACTGTGGGACCGATCGACCTCAGGTGCACCATAGGACTAATCAGTCAGTTGGTGCGGCAGTTGGCTTTGAGCCACAGGGCTCTCGAGGAGAATGACGCCCACAAAAGTGCTCAGCGTCGTGCACAGCGCAGTGCACAGCCAGTCCTCACGCGGCACCTGCATTGCCCCACACAGCATCAGCTTCATGCCGGACAGCACAGCCCACACCCCCTGCTCAAGGTTCCTTCTCTTGCCTGCAAGTGCTTGCAAGCATGCCCACTCTGTACATGTCCTCACCCTGCCTGCAAGTTCTCACCCAGCACACAGCATGCTCACCCTGCTTGCAATTTCTCACTGCAGCCCCTTGCATAGCCTGCAAGCACTCCCAGCAGCACACTCACCCAGGATGTAGGCTTGCAGTAGGACGCTCACAAGCAAGTAGGCCGTCGCGATGAAAGTCTCCACGACATTTTGGTCAAAGAACTCGTTGTCTCCAAAGCCCGTGAAAATGACAAAGGAAAAATACAGCGAGAAGAAGTACCTGTGAAAAAGGCAACACTCATCAGGCCTTACAAAACATAGTTGGCCATGATGTACGGCCCATGAGGGATGTGATTGACCGAGCTGGCTGACCAAGTTGTGGAAGAGTGGTCAGCCAACAAGTATGGCTGTGTGTAGGGTAGAAGCGTGGTTTGCCGTAAATGGCCCATGGTGTATTGCCCGAGGTAGCAGAAACGAAAACTACCAAGGCCATGAAAACACCCCCTACATCAATCAAGGAAAAGGCGCCACCTGGGGCTGAGGCACAATGTTACTCCTTCACCATAAGGGATGTGGCTGACCAAGGAGGGCCACAAGAGCAGCATTCTAGGAGCACCACATCGGGGTGATGCATGTCTGGAGATACCCATAGCCAGCCCACTGGCACACCTCACACACCCCATCCATGGGCACCCAATGTGTGTCCTTCACACTCTTCAAGTGCCCACACTTATGGCACACACTTATGGCACACGCTTGTGGCACACACTTGTGGCACACACAGTCGCACGGGTGCCGCTTGCTCTGCATGGACTTTTCAGTGCTTGGTGGGCTGATCAGAATCTGGAAATGCCGGACCGAAAGCTGCGGTGACCGCCCACGTTTTCTTCACACGCCTCCTTGCCCAACCAGGGCAGCCGCGCATGCAGTCTATCCAACTCAAATCAGGAGGGCACACTTCCTGCAGCATGCCCTCAGCCTCTGACAGCAGCATATGCACAAAACCGCAGTGGACGGCCTTGCCCCCCCTCTTCCGCACGCACCTTGCCCAACCAGGGCTCTCCACTACAGTGTCCACCGACCCTGCCCATGAGCTTTCTGAGAGCCCCTCTGCGCGTGCCACAAAGTAGAACACGCAGGCCATCCAGTGCACCTGCGCACGCCAGGCAGAGAGGGGCGCCAGGTGTGTGCACTTATGTCATGCAGCCCATCGAGCGGCGCTTTGGTTAAGGTTTCGAGGTGTGTCGCCATTAGACGACATGGGGTGTGCTTTACGACGCCCGGCAGAGCGTCGCAGTGTTGCCACAAAATGCGACCATTTGGCAAGGCGTCGCCCTGAATCAGAGCACTGCTATCCAGGTTATCTACCTGCACTTATCAAGCAGGGGCGGCAGGCCTCACCACAGGTTGGGGTTGGCAGCATAGGTGCCTATTCTTGGCTAACATGCATGGGGTTAACATGCATGGGGGCTGACATGCATGGGGGCTAACATGCATGGGCCTCACCACAGGTTGGGGTTGGCAGTATGGGGTTGGCAGGATGGGTGCCTATTCTTGGCTAATGCTAACCCCAGAGCAGAGGGCTCATGTGAGTTTTCCCATGATTCAACAGGGACTCATGTGATGTGCATGATGTGCAATGAGCAACTTATAAAGCTTAAAATGCCTATGTCCTCCTTTCAGCAAACCGACATTGGTGAGATGGGCATGCAGTGGGTGGTGCAGTGGGCATGCAGTGGGCATGCAGTGGGTGGTGCCTCCGACGGAGCTGTGCCGTGCGCGAAACCAGCAGTACTTGGACAGCCAAGCAGACCCCAGCAGTGGAACATAACTTATGTTACATAAGGTTGGCGACCAAGAGAACGGTGGTTCCGGTGTGATCAGGCTAAGAGCCAACCTTGTCCTGTGATAATTCATACTTTCAAATAACAGCCACTCACCACATAGAAGAGCACCGTGGTTGTTCGCATCAGCGTGAGGACGACCTGCCCAAAGACCATTTTGCGGTCCAGGAACTCAAAGAAGGTGATGATGCGGTACAGACGTGCCTGCCAAATTGCGTGCACAGAGATGTCTCACTGTGGACGTTGCTGATGCACAGAGCTATGACTTGGCCTGTTTGAGATGTGTGTGTGTGTGTGTGTGTGTGTGTGTGGTTTTGGGTGTGTGATTGCACGTGCGTGCGTGCGTGTGTGGCATGCGTGTGTGAAGGCCTCACGGAAGCAGACAATGCTGCACCATAAATGGACTCCTTATTGCAATAATTAGGCCTGAAAGCAGTGCGCTTGCATGGTAATCCATTTCCAACATTGCAATGAGGTCAAGCATCTTCTAATTGCTTGCATGCAGGGTATGGCTGCACTGGACAGCAACATACGGCATTCCATTCAAGAGAAGCATTTGTGTGCGTCTGTGCGTGACAGTGAGTTTGAGTTAATCCAGACAAGCGCGTGCTAGCGCACTTGCACTCTTGTCTGTGTAAGGCCGCAGTCACATGCAAAAGTTCTTGGTTTGGCTTCTTTAGCTTTTTTCACGTGACCTAAGGAAAAAGTGAGCCATTGTGGTCACACAAAAATCTTTTAACCCCTGAATATTTTCCACTTTCTAAAAAAGCTAGAATTTTAAATTTACAAATTTAGAGAAATTTTGTAAAAGAATTTTTGTGATCTACTGGGTGAAACAAATGGTGAACAATTAGTGGAAACAAAGCGGAAACTTTTTGTCTGTGACTGCTGCCTAAGCATGTGCTCTCAGACTTGCGCATGCTTGCAGCTGTTGGGAAATTTAATCTTACTTGCCAAGGAGTTTTTGCTGTACTAGTGCCACAGGCTATGCATGACTCAGGGCTATGCGTTGATGCGTACCTCCATCTCCCTGCCATGTCTGGATTTTGCCCTCAATGGCATGCGCACCTGCACCGACCCATGTTACAGGCAGGACACCTACCAGTTTCATCCAGCGGATCAAGCCCAAAAAAAGGCATGTGTTTCCTTCACAATCTGGCCCTCCAGCACCTGTGTTGGCAGTCGGCAAGGAGGACATGTCCCAGATATCTCACCACACTGGTCATTCATGCTGACTTGCAGGTCAGGGTGCGTGGAAGTGGTCCTGTTGAAGGCTTTCGTCGACTGGCTGTTGCATACTTATGGCCAACCTGGCTCCAGTACCATGTTGGGCAAAAGGTGCAAAAACGCTACTGGGCACACCTGCCTACTGCGCTTTGTGCCCTTGCCTTGACTGGTCCTTAAAAGTGCAGTTCATATCAGGCGGTCTGGTGGATGAGGACCCAGTTACACACCGTTATGTGCTACATGCGGTCTGGTGGATGAGGACCCAGTTACACACCGTTATGAGCTACATGCGGTAGCCACAAGCTCATTCAAAAATGCAGAGGGGCATCATAAGGATTTTCCCAGAACACCCCAAGGATTCCGCTGGCACCAGGCATTATGATGCCTCTCTGGGGATCCTGCTACACCTTTTAATAAGTGGGTCCACCTTGCATGTGCATGCCCATTTGCACTTGCGCTAAAAGTCATTTTGAACCTTGTACTCACCTGCAATGGCAATGCTCTCAATTGGAAGCGTGGTCAGGAAATCGACCCAGAACCAAAACCTGTTGGAGAGTACAAGGCAGCCATGCTACAATTTAAAGAGAGCAAGGCAGACAGAGTCATAATTGCACACGTCCACAGGCAAAGCAGATGAGTCAATTCCTGAACATTATCGAGCGTTTGTGTTAGTGCGATTGTCAATAAAGCACCTTGTATGCTGCTGCTGCACTTCTTCAAGCAGCTAGGCAATCACAAACTGCATCATTTTCTGTGCCCTGACCACAGGTCACTGCTCATATTCATCTTTGGGACCAAGTGTTACATACTCGTCACAGTTCTATGCTTGGACCATCGCACGAAACGCAAGGCCTTTACAGCACATTAAGGCCCAGTGCATCAAGCAAGCCACTCTGTACGCGCACGCGCACACACACACACGCAGACCATTGTGGGCATATCACTGCGCGGAGACAAATAAATTCCAAGGAGACTTTTGAATAGTTGGAAATTCTCTGGCAAATGGAATGTAATTGAAGTGGTTGGGCATACTGTGCACGGTCACAATTTAAGCTGCACCCGCTCCGCTAAGGCTCTGCTGCACAGCCTTACTTGAGGTAGTTCAAGAGGATGAGCTTAGGCTCATACACCATCCCCCTCTCAGGATCATCGTAGGCCACAAAGCACTTGAATGCCTGCACAGCCAAAAAGTGAGCAACGTAGGCTATGCCAGTGCAGAGTCCTGGAGCCAGCTCTCTTGGAACTTTAATCATCATCCAGCATCTAGCTGCCACAAGCCCATCTTGCCCCACCATGTCGGTGGTGAACACAATTAGCACGATGTACTCCATTGCTGCCCAGAAGTCGTTGTAAGGGCTGCAAGGGAGGGGACGAGAAGTGTTGTGTGTTGAGCATGAATGTGGTGACAATCTCTGAGGCATGATCGAGGCATGATCTCACGAGATCACAACAAGGAGGGGTCTTAGCCCAGGCCATCACGTGCAGGCTAGGCAAGGTGCGTACCGCTGTGCTCAGCTGGCACAGCTGCAGGGCAAGAAACATTTAGCATGACCTGCCCCATAATGTGTACTTAGCAGGAGGTGCAAGACGCGTGTCACTTACTAGAAACCATCTGGTGGACCAAAAGCCTGCAAAATAAGTAAGCACACATAAGCACAGGTAATGACCATTTCAAATTGCCTTATAGCGCCAACATGGCCCAGCACAAGCTGACACAAATTTGCTGGCAGGTGTCAGTGGCATTCTTGCATGAGGTTGAGCATATGTGAGAAGCAGGGCTTTGTTGATGCCTGAACATGATTGCTGTTTGATTTTGAGACTTGCCCCCGAGCTCAGCTTCTGACTCACCAAGTGCAGGGGATCAATCACGGCCATCAGCAAGGCCATGCATGTGGTAAAAAGGCACCTACATGACGGCACATGCAGACACATACATAAGGGTGGGAAGCTGACTCGCCAAGGCCTCGGCAAGCCTCAGGGAGCCTCTTTGCCAAAAGTGCAGAAGCCTCGGTGACCCTCTTTTACTGGAACAGCGCTTTGACACGCTCAAAAAATTTAGATAAATCTAATAAATTTCAATATCTCATAAGAACATGCCCACACACTTATTGCAATGACGCTTGGGGGGATGCAACCATGGTAGATGTGGGGGATAGGTGCCTCGGCTCACAAAAGTTTGCTTGGTAGGATGGAGTGATAGCACATGCCGTCTTCAAAAAGGTTAAAAACTATAAGGCCAAGGGAAGTCGTGGTGGTGGCAATGCATGAGTATGGTGCTTGTCACAGAGATGCAGACTCCATCCTTAGCAAGCTGCAGTGCAAGCTGCGCAAGCAACTGTTCAGCCATCTAAACCCCCTGATGCTTGCAAGACCCATCTTGAAAGCACAGTGTGCAAGGGTCTTCTTTCGGGAGTGAAGGGTCTGATTCTCAAAGAGCAGCAGCATTGGGCAGCAGCAGGCAGCAGCAGCACCGGGCAGATAGGAGGCAGCATCAGCAGTATGAGCTTTAAACGCCAGGCAACGCTGCCACATAGTCAGCTGCACAGTTGGCAAGAGACGCAGGCCCTGCCCACTAGAAGGAGCTCGGGTGAGAGGAGGCTTGCACATGAATGGATCCTCTGTGCATACATGTGCATGTGCATGTGTGTGCTGCATGTGCATTAAAACGAGTGAAGGGGTGTGTGTATGTGCATCTTTACCAGTTGGCTGTTGCCTGTGTGGGCTCAGTGTGCATAAGGAGGGTGTTATTCGGTCCATGCAGGCGTGCCAAGCCGACGCCCATTGAGAAGAACTTGAGTGAGCTGGCTGCTGGGCTCCTCCCCAAAAGGAGATGGCAGCTTGCCACCCATCATTGAGCGTGTCCACTTCTCGCGCTTGTGGGAAGAGGAGCTTCCTAGCTTTGGCAGGAGAAGCAGAGGGCTTGCTGTGGCATGTGCTTGACAGCCTGTGCCACCGCAACTGGCCAGCTTGGGGGCTGATGCACAGCAAGATTCGATCCAGGCTCACTCTGGAGTGTGCAAGGAAGCTAATCTACATGTTCTGTACCAGCAGTCAGTGTAGCAAGAGTGCTGAGGCAGACTTGCAGGCAGCTGGCAAGCAGCCTGCAGCTCTTCGAGGGGGGAAACCCAGGAAGCAGCGTAAACAAATATTAGACTGAACAGCGATGTGTGGTGGGGTAGCTTGGGGGATGGGCGGGCAGGGGCGCTGACCAGTTGCCCGGGATTCTTCTGACTCATTCAGGCCTCTAGGAGGGCCGGTCCAGCTAATAATATTTGTTTTTATAAAGATCTTGGGGCGTTGGATTGCGTCTGTGAAGCAGTTTTCTAACGACAATGCACCATCGAGGCCCTCTCTATGTAGGCCGAGACAGAGGCTCGATGAGCCTCTCCGGCGTTTTGAGACACCCATGTTTACACATACATGATAATGGTGAAACATACATCGCACAGAGCTCCTGCAAACTGGCAGTACAACTGCAATAAGGCAGTGGCACTAAGTCGGGTGTGAGCAAGGACCAGCAGCAAGGCATGAAACCTGCACCAAGGTGTGCAGCTCTGAAGAAGGCTGTTAAGGGAACATCTGATGATGCAGACATTACTGTTAGGCTGATGTATTCCTTGCTGATTAAGGCTGATTTGTGGCAGCTTGCTGTCTCTGACAGGTTGCCGTTCCCAATAGCATTTGCAGCAGCAGCAACAGCAGCAGCAGCAGCAGCAGCCACGATGGCAGAAGCATGAACAAATTCATACACGACTATGGATCATTTTCTAGCTCATTTTGATGTAATTTGATGGCCATCTGTGAGCCATAGGAGGAATTCCAAGCATCTTTTTTTTGGTGATCCCGTCAGATGACACATTTAAGCTTGGCACGTAGCTCATAGCTTAGGCCAAAAGCAGTTGACGCTGTGGCTGGACTGGTATGCAAGATGAGAGCTGACAGTCATCTGCTCTTCTTTCGTGGAAGTGGCCCAAGGACTGACTTGGCTTAGATCCCTTGAAAGCGCTACAAATTCCTCAAGTGTGATTGGGGTAGTTATTCATAAGGTATAGCTTGAGGTGATTATACTTGAGGATATCGCAGCTGTTTGGATTTAAGACTAGTCAGGTCTTGGGCCTGTCTGGTAAGGTAAGGGCTCCTGCTTTATGGCTAGCATCAGGTGTGACCAACATCGAGGCCATGCTATCTCTGCTAGAAGACATGGTCCCAAGCATCAATAGTGTACTGTCTCACCATCCCAAGCAGAAGCGGATACAGATCAGAATAGAATCATTTTGGACCTTGCGAGCTACAAAAAAACTTCCTATTCATTCCGAACGTGTAAATCTAGGCTGCGGTCACACATGTTTTCACCATTTTTCCATTTTTGCCATTTTTCACCCAAAAAACATATCTCGGTTACACACGAAAAATTTCCCAACCCCCCCCAAATTTTTTTTATTCAAACCGTCAAAGTGCTTTTCACTTTCATTCACTTTGGGCGAATGGAGGGTGGTCTCAGGAGGCCCCCGAGTGGGTACCCATACATGCAAGACCTCCAGTAACCCCTTGTTTGGGTTTTCATCTGTCGGAAAGAGCATTCACCTTCGAAGGATGCCAGAGGAGACAAGGCCTCCCTAAATGGGTTGCACACGTGATTTATGCAGCTGCAGCACTAGCTGGTGCTGGTTCTGCAGATTGACAGTATACTGTGATGATATCTTACGTGTATATAGCCAGGCTTACACTTGTGGGGTACCAAACATGCTGAAGAATCAGGCAAATAATAAATGAGAGGGATGGTCATCACTGCCATCTCCTAGGCCTTACTGTCAATTTAGGTAGCACTCGTGTGCAAAAAAATCTTTTTGCATGCGTGAGAACAAATTCTTACATGAAGGCGAGGACTGATGCTCCATGGTCACATGCACAGGGGGGAAAAGGTTCTCGAGTGTGCACAACCGCAGTAACTCTGCTCTGTAAACTTTCCAGCATCCAATTTTAAACTCTCCCCGGGTGGCTCAGGGTCGATTGACTGTCATGCAAGACCTTGCAGGCCATGAGCCAAGTGCTTCAATGAGGGAGGCTCTTAATGAACAATGCAGTTTGTGTCGTGTTGCAGCATGAGGACCTGTAACAAAAAGCTTTTTTGATCCTATTGCTGGTCTTGGGAAGCTAGGAAACATGTGTGTGTGTGTGGTTTCCAATAGTAGTGCTTTGGACACATCCTTTGAAATAACCAAAACAGCAACCCACCATTTCACGTAGTACTTGTTGTGAGGGCTCAATACAAACCCCTTGGCCTCCTCTTCATCATTCCCGCTCAGCCCCTTGGCAGCAAGCAGCTGCAGTTATTGTACACAGGTTAAGAAGGAGGGAGGGTTAGTATACTGCAAGGCGCCAAAGTATTGGTCTGGAGAAGCCTGAACGCAAGAAAAAGCCTCTCATGGAGAATAAAAATAGGCGATGCACGTTTGGTCTTGGCTGGTTTGATGAGCACGGGACAAAGTGCAGGTGTGCACCCGTCAGTCACGTCGAGACTACCTACTCTTGGGTGTACAGCTGACAAAAGAGCACAAGACACGCACTCGCCCCTGGATATCCATGAGACCTTGATGATAACTGCGCGTTAGTGCAGTCTTAGGACGATGGTGGCTGATTCCTTGCTCAGACAAACGCGCATCTCAAACCCATGTCTCACATGTGTGCACCCTGTTTGTTTGCTGAGATGCTTACATCGGTCCCCATGCAAAACATCTCAGCTCTGCTGGTCATGTGCCTTGCATTACAATCTGTAAGTTTTTGCAACGCTGCATCCCTCGAAAGCCATGGTCATCATTTCTTATGGAGCTCCAATACTCCTGCACGCAGCATGTACGCGAGCTCGCTCCTGCGCGCACCCGTTCAGTCGCGAGAGTCGAGCTACTCTTCGCACGCCCAGATGGCACCGGGCGATTCTCTTCATCTTCTTCCATTTTCTATGTTATGGAATGCAAAAGTGAAGAAGAGACTCTCACCAGTTCTGCCATCTGTGCACGTGCTTGCGAAAGTAGAAAGCACATGCAAGGAAGCCAGAGACAAACAATAGTGATACCATCCTAAAAAGTGCGTATGAAGTTAAAAAGCATTGCTGTTCACACGAGTTGAGCCCGAGTCACCGCGCTGAGCCCCGGGTTACAATGAGCGTGACCAGCAAAGTCCTGCCCTTTGTGCAAGTGGGAGAGGTAGAAGGCAAGGTTCTGGGGAGTAGCGCGACGCCTTTCGCTGCAAAAGATTGGTGAGACAGGGAGAGTGCAGCCGCTCAGCTTCCTTTCTTGCACACTCCCTCAGACTGATGGGGGGGCCGCATGTGAATTACACACAATACACCCTGGAATGAATCTGTATCTGCTTCATGAGGGAGCAACTCATCTGCTGTGACGCTCGCCTGCACTGAGTGCAGTCACATGACTGCATCGGTAACATGCGTTCACCAGTGGGCATGCTTGCCTTACCGCTGCACGATGCAGGCAACCAGATGCCCAAGCTGTGGCGTTCGGGTTTCATAAAGTGCCCTCCGGACTTCACAGCCAGAGGCTTGAGATGCAGCTGAGTTGCCGGGACAGCACCAACGCATCCACCAACCTCCTCATTCCCAAGTTGGAAGGCCAGGTGGGAAATGCGCTCCCACAGCAGCTGAGAAGAATTGCGCTTCCAAGTGGATCTGCATGCCTTCAAGGACCTGGGGTGGCTTTCGAGTCACAAGCATGCGGATGAACACAGCTGTGACGTGCGCGAGTGGGATGGGCCTGGAGGCGGCACTGATGATCATTGAATCACACTGACCTACGTTATGCCTTGACCAAGCGAGCACTCATTCATCATGGGGAAGGTGCATCCCTGAGCACTGTGGCACCCAACAAATAGATAATGGAGGCATGCTGCATGCATCCAGGAGTTTAAGGGCTTAATACATCCAGGAGTCGGTGCGCACGCTCACCCCACCTGTGGCAAGGTAGCACGGTCAAGCTGCAGGCTTCCTTACCTGTTGCATACTTCTCTCTCTCTCTCTCTCTCTCTTGCCGTAGGCGGGCGTCGAGCAGCCTCCGAAGAAGCCAGAGGGGCCGGCCAACAAGGCCTGGGATACCGCCAAAAAGGCCTGGGACTTCGTTGTCCTACCCCACAGCGCATTCTACCAGCAATGGCAAGTCAAGCTTTGGGGGCTGCATCCCTATGACGACAGCTGCATGCTGCAAGGGTGTCTATAGGCACACTGGCAGAAAAGCCTAGAATTGTGTGTGGGTGTGGGGGAGGGTGTGTTGTGTGTGCGCGCGTGCGCACGCGCTTTGTGGCGCAGGCTACATGCGGAGTGCACAGTGTCCGGCTTGCCCACCACGAGCAGGACGGCATCATGATGCTTCTGTAGGCCCATGGCTGCACTCTCTGAAGGTGCCTCTCATGTGGAGTCAGGCATGTACATTTGTTCATCAGCTCGCTCAAGATATAATGCACGCCTCCCCATTGGCCTGTTTGAGGCCCAGGCCCAAAGAGCAGCCTGCTGTCCTGCCAGCAGGCATCGACTTGATGCCAGCTCCTTCTCGTCTTCTTCTCCTTGCTTCCCTTTCCCTTCCCTTCCCTTCTCCATCCTTCCCTCACACTGTGCGCGCTGTACCTGCCTGACAATGGAATATTGCTGACAAGAATAAGGGTTCTGAGGACAAATACTTCCAGCCTAAGGGCTCTGGAGGGGTTGGTGTTTGCTTTGAGCATTGAGCGCACACATGGAGAGCCACCAGCTGCCCGCACCGATTTATCTGCTGCCCAAGTGACTGCCTCACTGCAGGTAATCTAAGTTCCTGTTGCAAAAAACTTGTCTGCTCAAGTGCAGGTATGCCATGACTGTACTGGTGGCTTTGCTGGCGGCGGTCTTTGACACCTACAACATGGCGTTTGTCTATACAGCGGGCATGTTGTGAGTGGTTTGTCTTCAATACCTACAACATGGTGTGTGTTTGCACAGTGGGCATGTTGTGAAAAGTGTGTCCCTGGCTTTCCTGGATGTCCGCTCTGCACAAGGTTCAACCGTTAAAGCTTGCATGGTTAGCTTGGAAACAAAATCGCGTCTCCTGTACTTTGGGTGGTCCATAGCACATTTTTGAACAGGTGCATGAATGCATCAGGGCTGAACAAGCTGTGAAGTTGGCTCTGAAAAAGTGAATGCAGTGTGAGCATGCAACAGCCTGTGGAGGTGCTGAAACGCCTGTGAGCCGCACAAGTACGATCCAATTCCCCGCGTGTACACTCCACTGTGCACGCAGCCCCTTCTACAATTTCTGGGCAATCACTGACTACGTAGCTACAGCGCTATTTGCGGTGAGCTAATTCAAGAAATGTCTGTCCTCATTGCTTGCACCCCTGAGTGGCTTGCTCTTTGTCTTTGTGTCAAGCTGCTGCCTGAGTGCACTGCTCACATGCATGCTGAAAAGAGTACATACACGCAGTAGATTTGCCAAAATATGTTCTTATTTACTTAATTGTATGGGGCATTTGTACAGTTTCAGCAAGCCTCCTCACGTGCCAGAGGGGCTAACCATTCCCTTGTACCTAGGAGCTGCCTGTGGGCACTGTGCTCAGCAGTCAAGGGGCACAGTCTTATGGGTTGGTGCTCAGGGAGTGTGCGCTTTGTTGGAGAGCCCCTCAGTGTTTTTTTTTCCAATTGCCCTGGTTGCCCTGTCTCCATCTGCGCAGGCGGACATCTTCATCAAGTTCCACTTGGCCTATCAGGACGCGACCAACAAATGCTTGGTCACTGATACAAAACAAATAGCCAAGCGCTACTTCAGGTGAGGGATGGGCCCGAGGAGCTGGGGCTGCTCCACACAGCAGCTTGAGATGCAGAAGAGCCTGCTCAAATTCTATCCCTCGCCATGGTTCAGCAGCGCTCTTGCCTGGTCTAGGCCTGCTGCCTTGTGCACCAGCCGCCTTCCCCCTGGCGGCATGTGGCCCACCTCTGTCGTCCCCTCTGTTTACACCTGCCATGGCATGGGCGTGCTAAGGGGACCTTCGAGCAGACTTGCCTGCGCGCTGCTGCAGTACCAATGCACGCCCTTGACACACACGCACATGCACACGCATGCACAGGTCAACTGCACACAAGCACACATCCACATCACATGCACACACAAACATACACACACACGCGCGCACACACACACATGCACAGGACCACGTTTTGGGTGGACTTCATCAGCAGTGTCCCATGGGAGCCAATCGTGGCGGGGGGCTTGGGCCTCAGAGACCGAGAGACCTTGAGGGCAAAGCTCATCGCCCTGCTGCGCTGGCTGAGGGTCGGGCGAATGTACCCCATCTTTGACGTGTTTGCTGTGGTGCAGCACAGGCACCTGCTGCCGCCATTTGCCCTTACGCTCACGCGCAATTACGTGAGTGGATACCCCACACCCGATTGCAAACATGCACACAAACTCTTGCATGCAAACGTGTGTACATACATGACCTTTTCCTTGATCAAGGTAGGGAGTCTTCGCACTGCCCACATAGTTTTCATTTTCCCTTTCCTGACCACACACATGCGCGTGCACACGCAGACGGTCTTAATCCAGTCCTTGACTTGTGATGGACCGATGCAGTCCTTGATTTGTGATGGACAGATGCACATGCACCGAACCATTGCTGGGAAATTGGCCACATGCATACCTGCCAGCGCTCTGCCATGCCTAGTGTACAGCTGGGGCATTGCTTGGGGCATTGCATGGAAAAGAGGTCCTGTCACCTGCAATTTAGCTTGAGATGCTGGCAAGTGCTGCTGAAACAGGCATGCTTTCAGCTACTGTTTTGCTGATATGTCGGGGGGCTTGTTGGCAAGGAAAACAGGCCTTCCAAATTTAGGTAGGGTAACTGTTGTGCCCTGCTCTTGTTCCCCAGACATATCTCTTCTACATGGTGCACTGGATCGGCTGCCTACTGTACTACGCGGCAAGCGTCTACAATTTCTCTGATGATAGTTGGGTAAGGGAGCAGTGCTCTGCATTGTAACACTGTCTGGCAAGGTCGAGTTTTTCTACCCTGCACATATGTCATCCTTTGTGCTGCATACCACCTGACCATCTGGGTATGGCATATGACAATACGTATCCACCCACTCCTGACTAGTTCAGGTGCGAATGTAACTGTTGCATGCAGATTGGGCGAGATGATGCTGTCGAAAGGCTGAATAGCCTTGAGGGCTGGGCAGACTACTTGTACAGCTTCTACTTCTCTATTGGAGTGTTCACTGGCTTTTCAAACGAGGTGAGGTCACAAAGCGCATTCATTTAGCTCACACTGTCATAACAGAGAAAACACAAGACCTCTTTGTATTTTCACGTTCTTACCCCCATCAAGTTGATCAACTGCTTATGCCATGTTGCTCGCTGTCTCGTTTTTGGAACATCAAAACAAAACCTGTGCATAGGTGTTCTACCGGAACTCCGTGTTTGAGGCCATCATATTGTGCGTCTACTTCGTCATCAACACCGTCGCCCAAGCTTACGTCCTGGGGTGAGTGTACTCCACCATTAAGTCCTAGATGTGCGCCATCAACCCCTAGATGTGCACCACATATGCCCTTGTCTGTGCTCTGTGGATACTACTTGGATCCCGCGCCCTAGCGCATTGCGCCCTGTACCACCCATCTCGCAGGTCTGCCTTGCAACGCCCATGCCCTTGCCTGAAGCAGCCCAAGAAGGTTCCGCAGTGCTTTGCGTTGCTAGGAGCTGCTCTGGAAAGGCCCTCAGCATCATGTATGTTTGGGACTGTCTGATCAAGGCCCCAAATGCCTTGGGACGGGGCTGCCCTCTTGAGACATTCCAGGCTCAGCGGCAAAGCTGTGTCAGCTAAGCGACTAGATGCCCTTTGCCAGTGGGGCACATGCTGTCGAGGGTGGCTTGTAACAGGCTGCAGCCTTCTGGCACTGGCCTTGGCAGTGATGAGGACGCTGTAACATACAGTGACTGCAAGCACTCCCTTCTGGTGCCATGCAGGACGATCACTGTCCTGCTCGTGAAAAAGGATGTGGAGTCTGCAGAGTTCCGCAACGCCGTCATTAACCTGGACAAGTACTTGAAAGAGCACAACCTTCCCAAGGTGAATGGATTTGTGTGCAAGCATTAAGCAGCCCAGGGTAACACTGCGCATTTGACATGAAAAAGAATGCTTCAGGGATGGGCTGCCCAATGTACATAACATCAGCATCACTTTCCCCTTGCTGGCTTATATAGATAATTGACAAATAGGTCCAGACAGAGGGCAATGAGCTTCAAGGACTGCCCTCCTGAATGGCCAGCTTGCACCCCTTCCAATGAGGATTTGTGCTTTGCCTTTCTCACCATTTTTTTCATGCACGTCTGTTATTTGTGCTCTGCAAACCTCAATACCATAGGCCAGGGCAAGACATTCGTGCAGCACACCACCAGCAAGGAGGTATTCCTTTTTGTTGATGCTCGATTGGGTGCTTTTACCTGATCATGACATTCAGCCCAATCATGCAATAGAATGTGGGTAGAGCATCAGCAGACCAGCAGTGAGGATGCGGGCATGCTTATTACTATTAAGAATTTTACAAGTAATTACTTGCACATGCTCCATCTTGGCAAATAGTACACTGCTTTAACTGGGAAGGATGCGTTCCAGCATACCAGACGGTTCATCTCATGATTGATACAATTACATTGCATTTGTTCACTTATAAGACGGCACAGCGACGCCCGGCAGGCAGGCGTCGCAGAGCACCCTGCGTTACCAAATCCTTACCTTTGAATTAACAATAGTTGTGTACATATACGCTCTTTGGGGGCTGGTGGGCCCCTCCAAGCCAAGGAGAGTTTAAACCAGAACCCTCCTGCTCCCCACCCTCCCTCATCCCCCCATCTCCTGACAGCATCAGCAAAATTGCTGAAGCGACACACAAAATTTGCAGGAATGATCTGTGTGCCAATAGACGACACCCCCCTTAAACCTTGCCGAAGCAGAGACAGCACGCTGTGCGTTGGTCACACCACTTGCAGAGTCTGCAGTCGGCCATGCATGAGCACCTGGAGCTACAATCGTACAGGTAGGCTCAACCTGTAGTAGGGTGCTGTCCTCCAGCCAGAAGTGCAGGCATTGCAGGCATGCACAGGCATGACATGCACAGGCATAACATGCACAGACTGTCAAGCTGGCAACCTTGCTGCCTTGAAGTTGAGCTCAAGCCAACAAAAGGTGTTGTCCAGCAAACAGGAAAAACATAAAGGCAGCTGGCTTGGCTAAACAACCGCATGTGCAGACTGAGACTGTCAAGCACACGGCCTTGCTGTCTGGGAGGTAAGCTCACGCTCATCTGGGTTTTCGCTCCTCAAGCCAGGCAAGCAGGCTGCCAAGCACTTGCAAGCCAGGAGTGGAGTGGTGCCTTGTCTCAATCATGAGGGGGGACATTTTCTGTTTTCTTGAGCACCTCGAGCACACCTTCAACCTTGTGGTGTGACATTGGTATCGGAGCGGCACAGCCACTCCTTCGGCCTCAGTGTGATTGTCAGGCGTGGAGCAGACCACAGCCCATCCTCGTAAGGCACAGTGCGTTGGCACTTGGTGGACTCTGACAGGTGCGCTCCCTCTGAGGAGCACCAAGCCCGTGTGCCCCCTGCCCCCTGCCTTGCCCTCGACCTTCTGAGCATGCGTCCATGAATGCATGGGACAGTGCCACACGAGGTCGGTGCGGCCGGTGCATCAGCCATCGGTAGTGCATGCCCTTTGCGCGAAGCGTTGCTGCAGAGTGCCTGGTTTGCGGGCTTGTGAGAGGCTTTTCTGCCAGGGAGTAGCGGTGGCGTGCCTGGTTTGTGGGCGCAAGGGTGGCTCTACTGCCTTGTGCCTGCACCAGACACAAATTGCAAACAGGCCTCATGCACACACAGGCGTACACACACACACACACAAACACCCACACAGGCACACACAGGCGTACCCGCATGCACACACACGCACAGGCCCACACGCTGGCGCACACACACACACACATGCACGCACACACACACGCATGCACGCACACACATGCACACACACACACATGCACGCACACACGAGCGCATGCACACACACATTCTCAGATGCCAGCATGCACGAACGCATACGCACTCTCTGAGAC
>LKMJ01000399.1_pt1 | contig 32570 bp, 31 predicted proteins | sample 643391 | NCBI WGS metagenome assembly LKMJ01 (sample SAMN04112250, study PRJNA286221) | soda lake metagenome | biome: soda lake; feature: Kulunda Steppe; material: water; isolation source: sample PL-Br10 brine of Picturesque Lake | place: Russia: Kulunda steppe | collected 2010-07 | reverse complement strand
CTCCAGCTGCGAGAACTGCCCCGAAAACATCGGCAACACCAGCTCCCAGAACGCTTTCGAGCGGCCGACGTGGTTCTCCCACACGCCGGACTGCGAGCCGTGAATCGTCAGCCCCCGAGCGCGAGCGAGCGGCGTCCCGTACTCCTCCTGTGGGAGACCGTGGTGGTAGGTGGTGTGACCGAACTCGTGCATCGTCGCGGTGAAGCCACTCGTCGGGTCGTTCTCGTCGTACCGCGTCGTGAGGCGTACATCGTAGGGGTTTCCGTAGGAGAACGGGTGGGGAGCAGTGTCGAACCGCGCTCTGTCCCAGTCCATCCCGAGTTCGTCAAGTACCCTCTCGAACACTGCTTTCTGGTTGTCCGCTGGGTACGGAGCGCGGTCGGTGAACGCGTCAGTCGCGAGGTCAGTGTCGCTCTCACGGACATCCGAGATGATGTCAGGAAGCGTCGACTTGAGTCGGTCGAACACCCTGTTAACCGTCGAGAGCTCGATGAACGGCTGCGAGGTGTAGCCGAGTTTGTTCTTCCAGAGAACCTCGTACGGGTCGCTGTCGGGGTCGACGGCGTCGGCCCACTCTCGTCTGAGGTCGATGTGCTCTTCGAACACGGGTGCGAACGTGCTCCAGTCCTCGGTTTCCTTGGCTTCTTTCCACGCCTCGTGAGCGCGTGCAGTCACGTCAGCTATCTCGCTCTGAAGCTCCTCGGGGACTGCAGTGGTGATTTCGTACTCACGGCGAATCTCCCTGACGACAGCCTGTTCATCGCCGGTCAGCTCTGACTCGTCAACAGCATCCAGTGCACGTCCAAGTGCGTCGGCGCCTCGGAGGTCGTGCATCATCTTCGAGAGCGTCTCTCGCTGGCCCGACCGAGCGCCCGCTCCGCCTGCAGGCATCATCACATCTGAATCCCACCGGAGCAGGTGGTCCGTCTGCTCCAGATTGTGTATGCGTCTGGCGTGCTCCGCAATCGTCTGATAGGATGTGCTCTGACTCACAGTAGCGTCAACTCACCACCAGCGTATAAAATCATAGGCCGATGAACGAGGTACTCCTTGAACTCTCAGTCGACAATCCCGATGGCACGGACGGGTGAACCGGTGCCGTCTCGGATTTTGAGGGGGAACCCGGAGAACGTATAGCGCATCCCGGCAACAGACGCGAGGTTTGCGAGATTCTCCCAGATAACGATTTCCTCGCGCGAGGCGAGCGCGTGAACCGGGAAGTTGTAGTCCGGGTAAATGTTCGGCGGGTGGTCGACGCTGATGGAGTCGATTCCAAGACCCTTCGCTCCATTGTCGACCAGCCAGGTCGCTGCTTCCTCCTCGAGGCCGACGAACTTCTTGTTGTAGCGGTGTTTCTTCTCCTTGTCCGTCGTCGAGTAGTTCGCAGCCCTGTTTCCGGTTTCGAGCGTGACGATATCGCCGTCCTGGATTTCGAGGCCATGCTCGTCGAGTTCGCCCTGGATGTCCTCGACGGTGATTGGGTCGGGGTACTCGACGTGGGAAACGTCGAGTCCAACGGCGTCGCCGTAGAACCACTCGAGTGGCATCTCGTCGATTGAGAGGTCAGATGTCGGGTCGAGGTGGTCGATGGAGTCGACGTGTGTCGGACCGTGTTCGCTGACTATCATCGTCCGGTTCATAGGCTGTTCCTCCTCGTATCCCTCGCGTTCGGCACGGAGATGGCGACGAACGTACTCGGTCTCGCTGTCGCGGCCTCGCTCTTCGAGTTCTTTTTTCACCTGGAATCCACGTTCTTCGTGTGTCAGGTTGGTGAACAGTCGCGTCTCGTCAGCCGACCCGGCCATCGGTTGGTTCTCCTCGATGTGACCGGAGAGGTCGATAAGCTCTACCATGATACGAGTGGATAGTTGGCAGAAACCCTCTTAGTCTTACCGTTATAGCCGATTGCTGGCTGCCCACCGGAGGCAGTTATAAGTGCCCGCTTCTCCACTGTGAGAACGATGCACGACGACTGGCACTCACTGGTAGAGAGCGGTTCGGACGTCGAGGTCGACGGGGTGGACGTTCACCATTTCGACTTCGGTGAAGGGCATCCCCTGTTGTTGATACACGGCGGTGGACTCAGTTCCTCCGCAGTGATGAACTGGGGCGCAGTGCTCGAACGCTTCAGCGAAGAGTTCCGGGTCATCGCGCTGGACCAGCCCGGATTTGGTTTCACGGACCCGCGAGGCGAAGTAGACTACTACCCTGCCGAGCGAGCGAAGTTCATCATCGAGTTCGTCGAGGAGCTCGGTCTGGACTCGGTCGCGGTCGCAGGCAACAGCGAGGGTGCGACAATCTCCTGTCACATGGCGCTGGAGCGTCCCGACATCGTCACCCATGCGATTCCGGTCAACGGCGGGATGACCGTCCGGGAGTTCGGAACGCCCGCCCCAAGCACCAAGACGGACGAACCGACCTTCGAGGACGTTCGTGAAGAGGTCGAGACGTTCCGCGAGCACTACTTTACCGAGACGAAGTACCACCCATTCTGGCGGGAGATTACCGACGAGAAACTCGAACACCTGTACGAGATAGAGCTACGAAACTGGGAGTACAACAACGAGCGAGACGAGGCGATTCGCGGGACTGCACACCGCTACAACAAGACGCTGGCTTACGAAGGAACTCCCGTGGCCAGACAGCCAGAGAACTTCGAGGTTCCTGTCTTGCTTCCGTGGAGTACGAACCCATTTTTCTCGCTGGGACAGTACGATGACCCCGAACACGACAGGGGTGGGACAGACCCACACGCTCCGCTGGACGACGCCTACGAGTTCTACAAAGGACTCGACGACGCCCAGATGCACATCTGGAGCGGTTCGAAACACCACGTCCAGACCGACAAGGCGCCCGAGTTCGTCGACGTCGTCTCGACGTTCATTCGGTCCTGAACTGGTCGACTCGGTCGTTACTCGGGGAAAATATCCTCCGGAATCTGTGATGAGACCGCCCAGTTCGGTCGATCGACCACCTCGTTGATTTTCAGGTCCGCCGCCACCGACGTGAGAATATACGCGTCGTGAGCCGACAGGCCGCGTTCGGTCTGGAGGTGTTCGACCATCGCGAGCGTCGCTTTTCGTGTGGCCTCCATCAGGTCGTCGCTAATACCCATTGTCGCGTACGTGGGCACGTTTCCGCGAGAAGCACTGCCACTGGGCATCTGATACTGTGGCTGTGAGATGTCCCGGTCGGGCTGGAGTTCGAGACGGACGTCGATAGAAATCGGCGTCTCGATAGCACCACCGCATATCTCGCCGTCACCCTGTGCAGCGTGACCGTCCCCGATACTCAACAGCGCGCCCTCGACCTCAACCGGGAGAGACAGTGTCGTCCCCGCAGTGAGATGTTTCGTATCCAGGTTCCCGCCGGCGTCGTGCGGTGGCCCCATGCTTCGTTTCGACTCGTCGGCGGGTGCGAGACCGATGGTCCCAGGGAAGGGGTCGAGGGGGAGTTCGATGCCGTCGACGAACTCACCGACGCCGTCCTCGAGATGCCAGTAATGCAGCCCCCACTCGTCGAACTCTTCGTACAGCAGGCCGAACTCGTCCTCTTTGGGCCGGAACGAGGTCCACCCCCAGTCGTCGTGCCGAACGTCGAGAATCTCGATAGCCAGGACATCCCCTGGTGATGCCCCCTCGACTGCGACGGGGCCCGTGATGGGCATCCCACCGTCTCGCTGTGCCAGTGCGTCGGGAACGCCTTCCGGTGTCGTCTGCTCGTCGATAAGTCCGTCCCACGCGTCCCGGCATTCGAACGTGACGACATCGCCCTGCTGGACCTGCATGACCGGGTCGAGCGTCCTGTCCCATTCAGAGTGGAGGTTCTCGTCGGTCGATGGAATCGTGTAATCTACGGTGTACTCGGTCATGAACGTCTGTACGATGCGTCGATTGCATCTTATAAGTTGGCATACCCATCACGTCGAGGAGTGACCCGTCAGTTCTCCCAGACTTCCTCGAACAGTCGCAGGAAGTTACCACCCAGTATCTTCGAAATCTCCTGGTCAGTGTATCCACGGTCGACGAGCCCGGCCGTGAGAGTGGGAAGTTCGGTATGCCGGTGTACGCCGTCGGGGTACGGGTCGTACACGTCCGTCTGTCCTGCTCCGTACACCGAAGGATGTGAGGGGCGGTAATGCCGGAGTGCAGATGTCGGCGGTGTCTCTCCGCGGTCGAGTGACCGGGCATCGAGATCTGTGCCGATGCCGACGTGGTCGACACCCATCACCTCGACCGCGTGGTCGATGTGGTCGAGCACGTCCTCGACGGTACTCTCGGCGACGTGGTGAGTTCCCTCCTCGCGTTTGACGAGCGGCGGGAACAGTGTGATTCCGACAACACCGCCGGCCTCGGCAACCGCTTCGAGCTGGTCTCGCGTTTTGTTCCGCCCCGGCGCTTCACAGAGCTCCCTGACACCCACGTGTGTGCAGGCTACTGGGTCCGAGGAGTGCTCGATTGCGTCCATCGTCGTCCTGTCGCCACAGTGCGAGAGGTCGATGAGGAGACCGAGGTCGTTGCAGTCCTCGACTATCTCGCGTCCGAAATCCGAGAGTCCCGTGTCGTCGGTCTCACAGCAGCCAGCACCCACGTAGTTCTGCTCGTTGTAGGTGAGCTGGAGAACCCGAAGTCCGAGGTCCGCGAACAGTTCGAGCTTCCAGCGGTCGTTTCCAATCGGTTTCGTGTCCTGGAACCCCATAATCACAGCAGTGTCATCGTGGTCACTCGCCGTCTCGATATCGGCCACTGCCTCGACCATTCGTGCGTCGATATCGTCGGTCAACTGCCGTATCTCGTTCATCTGTTCGAGGGTCGAGCTGAACGTATCGCGGTAACTTCCCACCGTGAAGTTCGCCCCGTCGACCCCGCCAGCAGGAAGATGGGACCTGTACTCGGAGTCAGTGAGATAGGCGTCGGTGGCGATGAGTCCGTCGATGACCGTCGATTGGGCGTGGAGTCTGTCGGCACGTTGTCGCTGCTGTTCGGTCAGCTCGAAGTACTCGGTTGTCACAGGTGCAACGACTGTGCAGACCACTATAGTTCTCCCGGATACATTCAGCTCGGCGTCGCTGCTGAGCAGTTGGCGACAATTACACAATTTATTTACACCGTTGCTGAGATTATCTGTACATGGACCTTGAACTAGCAGGCGATTCGGCGCTCGTAACGGCTTCAAGCAGCGGTCTCGGAAAAGCATCGGCGACGGCCCTCGCCCGCGAGGGCGCAGACGTCGTCATCAACGGCCGAGACCAAGAGCGTCTCGAAGCGGCGAAAGACGAGATTAGCGACGTAGCGGCCGGAACAGTCGTTACACAGCAGGGCGACCTGACCGAGAAAGACGACATCGAGGCGCTGGTCGATACAGCAGAGTCCGAGTTCGGCGGCCTCGACCACCTCGTTACCTCCGCTGGCGGCCCACCAAGTGGCGCGTTCCTGGAGACGACCGACGAAGACTGGTACCACGCCTTCGACCTGCTCGTCATGAGCGTCGTGCGACTGGTCCGCGAGGCGCAGCCAGCCCTCAGGGAAGGCGACGGCGGGACGATTACGAACATCACCTCGCGAAGCGTCAAGGAAGCGCTCGACTCGCTCGTTCTGTCGAACTCGGTCCGGATGTCCGTCATCGGGCTCGAAAAGACGCTCTCTCGTGAGCTCGCGCCGGAGATCCGTGTCAACGCGGTTCTGCCAGGCTCGCACGAGACCTCTCGAATCGAAAACCTCGTCGAGGCAGCTGTCGAGCGTGGCGAGTTCGACTCCTACGAGGACGGCATGGAAGCGCGCGGAGAATCAGTCCCAGTTGGGCGAATCGGCGACCCGATGGAGCTCGGTGACACCGTCGCGTATCTGTGTTCGGACAGGGCGGGCTACATCAACGGACAGGCGATCGTCATCGACGGCGGTTCCGGAAACGCAAACCTGTAAAGAGTCGATTTTCGACTCACCGTACTGTTTTCAGCTCGACGAAACTGAGGGATACGGTACGTCAACCGATGTCGTGGACTCGTTCTCCGAGAAGTAGTTAGTCTTCCTTGACCGTTGCCGAGCGAACGGCTGCTTCGGGAGTGGGGTTGTTAACCTGGTTGCGGAACGCCTGTTCTCCGGCCGATTCGAGCTGTTCGACGTTGTGAACGACGATATCGCTGAGACGGTCCCAGTGTTTCGGCGTGTGTCCACCGACGTGAGGGGTGACGAGCACGTTGCCCATGCGCCAGAGCGGGCTGTCGGCCGGGAGTGGCTCGGGGTCAGTGACATCGAGCGCAGCGCCGCTTATATCGCTTTTCTGGAGTGCCGATACGAGCGCGTCAGTATCGATGACGCCGCCTCGACAGACGTTGATAACGTACGCGTTCGGTGGGAGCGTGTTCAGTTCAGCTTCGCCAATCAGCTTCCGGGTCGTATCTGAGAGAGGGGTGGATAACACGAGGTAGTCCGTTCTGGCGAGCGCGCTATGAACGCTTTCGTCGTCGAACCCGTACACTTCGTCGGTTGGGCCGCCTTTCTCCGGAGAGTATCGAATGCCGATTGTGTCGACGTCCATCCCTTCGAGGCGTTCGACGAACTCTGTTCCAATCGCACCCAACCCGACCACAGTGACTGTGCTTCCTTTCATTTCGCCGGGTTGGTAGTGACGCCATTCGTGATTCTCCTTCTGTTGTAACCCAGTGTGTAGCTGTCGTGTGAACATCAGGCAGTATCCGAGTGCCTGTTCGGCGATGCCAGGTGCGTGAATACCGGCCGCGTTCGCTACCACGACACCCTGCTCGGTCAGTTCGTCCATCGGGAGATGATTGTATCCCGACGATGCAGCCACGAACAGTTCCAGGTCTTCCGCATGGCTCAGAAGTTCCGAATCCATCGTGACGCCGGTCGCGACGGGTGCGTTCTGTATCAGTTCCTGTTCCTTCTGTGGAGTGTCAGCGTGAGCGACATCGTATTCGGAAAGCCTCTCCTGAAGCAGCCTCGCATAGGAGCGGGTCGATAATCCCTCTGTATTTTTCCTCAAAACGACTATATCCGGATTTGCTTTGCTCATGGAATCCTCGCAGGGTTGAATCGGTAACTCTTATTCATAAGTTGTTCGGTTGATTGAGGTGCGGTGTCATGAGTATTAATACCTTTGATTGATTTATGTCATAAATTCAGGGCAGAAGCAGTCCTTCGGCGACCGTGTCGTCGCATCTCGGCCCTGTCGAACGTCATTCACTCAGCCGAAGGGAACGCTCTTCGGGCAAAGCGAACGTTCGGGGACACGTGAGACGCAAAAGCGACGAGAGGAGTATACTTATTGTGGCCCCCGGTGAACGGGAGGTATGCGATTGGATGGACTATCAGCGGTTGTTACAGGCGGATCAGCAGGTATCGGACGGGGAATCGCACTGCAGCTCGCCGAAGAGGGCGCGGATGTCGCTGTTGCAGATGTCCGGGAAGAGCCGCTGATGGACTTCAAGGAAACGCCCACCCACGAACGCGTTCAGGAGATGGGAAGGGAGAGCCGCTTCATCGAAGCGGACGTTTCGGACGAAGTCGAGACCGAAGCGATGATAGAAACCGCGACAGAGGCGTTCGACGGCATCGATATCCTCGTCAACAACGCGGGGACGAACAAGGAAGGGACGGTCGAACACCAGCCATACGAGGAGTGGCGGGAGGTGTTTTCGGTCAACCTGGACGGCGTTTTCCTGTGCTCGAAGTACGCGATTCCACAGCTCCGACACAGCGAGCAGCCACGCATCATCAACATCTCCTCGCAGGTAGCGTTTACTGCGTGGCCGCGAAACGCCGCGTACGACGCATCGAAAGCAGCGGTCTCGCACCTGACTCGACAGATGGCTGTCGACCTCGCACCGGACGGCATCACTGTCAACGCCATCTGTCCAGGCCCGATAAAAACCAAGAAGATGAAAGACTCACTCGCCGATTTCGAGATTAAAAATCGCTACGACGAGAAAACGCTCACGCCGTTCGTCGGTGAGCCGAAAGATATCGGACACGCTGCAGTGTATCTTGCCAGCGATGCCGGTCGATACGTCAACGGCCACAATCTCGTCGTCGACGGCGGCTGGCTTGCAGGCGATTTCTTCGGCTGATTCGACTCCAAAAGAGCGCAGTTACTCAGTTAGCCCAGGATATCGCTTGAACGAGCTCCGAGCGAACCTCGGCCAGTGCGTCTAGATACTGGAGCGTCGTCGAGAGAACGGGGAAGTTCACATCCAGGTCCGCGTACAGATACTCCTGGGTCAGCGTCTTGGACTCGCCCTGCATCCGGCGGTTGACCGTATGAACGTCGGTCTGTCGTTTCTGCACCAGACGATGACAGCGTTCCCTGTGGGCCTGCAGTTCTTCGTCGAGTGCGATAAGCTCCGGGAGAGACTGCTCGAACAGGTCAGTGCGGTGGGTATCCCGTAAAAACCGTCTGGTTGGTTCGAGGGTTCTGTCCGCTTCTTCGAGCGAGCGCTCCTCTATTGTGAGTCCTTCCAGGAGCAGTTCTCGCTGCTTTGCGGACTGTTTGGCCTGCTGGACGACAAGACGTTTTACAGGCCCGTTCAGATGGTGGCCGTCGGCGAGAATCGCGGCCATATCATCGCCGAACTCCGCGGCAACGTGTTGACGGAAGGATTCACCGTACTCAGCGTCGAAATCCGCAGTCGACATCACCGTCTCTCGGTACTGTTCACGAACACGTTTCAGCACGTGGTTGCCTGGTGTCGAGTTGACTGTCTGTGTGGTCGCTCCAATCATCGAGCGGTTCGCAGTCGACAGCGTCTGTATCTCTTCTGCAAACTCCGCGAACGTCTCACGTTCTGCTTCGACGTGTTCTTTCTCTGACTCGACTGCCCTGATTGCTGCCGGAACGTGCCCACCAGACAGCACGACGGTAGCGGCGACATCCCCCTTTGGGGAAGCCACAAACGCAGAGGCGAGGAGGACGCTTCCGACGGCTTCTGCCGAGGCCACCAGAAGCGAGTCCAACGTCGAACTCACGAGAAACAACAGCGCAGGAAGTGAAAGCGCAACCAGAACCAATCGGACCTGGACGTTCCGCGACGAGAGTGATTCTGTTCTCGACAGATGCACCTGCCGGTACGCTCTGCTGGCATGCTCGCTCATATCAATACAAGCGAAGTGGAGAGTATTAACAGTTTGGCAAACTATAACACCATCTGACAGTGCAACACGCCGACAGTATGTCCTCGACAAACACAGTGATAGCGAACAGGGAATGCCCACCAGCGGACGGTGTCACCAGACGGCTTCGAACACTCGACGGAGGTTCTCTCCCATAATCTTCCGAACGTCGTCGTCGCTGTATCCGCGGTCGACCAGCCCGGCTGTGAGGTTAGGCAACTCCGTATAGCGCGAGAGATGTTCCGGATACGGGTCCATCCGGTCGGTCGGGCCGTCGCCGTACACCTCCGGGTGGGTCTTGCGCCAGACGTTGAGATTCGAGCCTTGCGATATCGACTCCTGGTCGAGCGTGCGGTCGCTCATGTCGCCTCCGAAAGCGACGCTTTCGACACCACCGACATCGACCGCGTGGTCGATGTGGTCGAGCACGTCCTCGACCGTCGCCTGCTGGACCTCGTGTGTCTCGGGGTCCTGTTTGATGACCGGTGGGAACGGTGTGATGCAGTTCACACCGCCATTCTCGGCAACTGTGCGGAGTTGCTCATCGGTGTGAGCTCTGCCCTGGGAGTTCGCGAGCGCCCGGCAACCGATGTGAGAGGCGATAACCGGGTCCGCCGAGTGCTCCACCACGTCCATCGTTGTCGTGTCGTTGCAGTGTGATACGTCGAGTACGATTCCCTGTTCATTGAACGTCTGGACAGCCTCGCGGCCGAGCATCGTCAGCCCAGCATCGCGGTGTTCACAGCATCCGTCGCCGAGCGTATTTCCGCGGTTGTAGGTCGGGTCGACGACACGCACTCCGAGTTCTGCCATCGTCACGATTCGCGAGAGGTCGTCCCCGACCCAGTTAGCACCCTGAAATCCCAGGATGATTCCTGTCCGGTCGGAGTCGTCGGCCGCATCGATATCGGCCACGGACTCGACGAGTAGATAGTTGTCGTCGTTTCCTTTCACGCGTGTTCTACTATCGACAACATCCTCGACAGTATCGGTGTAATCGAACGACGGACCACCCACAGTGAGATTTCCTGCGGCAATACCGGCCTCGCCGAGTCTATCGCGGTAGTCGGGGTCGTCGAGATAGTACGTCCCGGCGACCAGGCCATCGATAATCTGTGTCGTTTCGTGGAGACGACTCGCTCGTTCCCGCTGGGATTCGTTCAGGTCGAACGGGTCGCTAGTCATCGCTTCTGTCTGCGCTGGCATACCTAACTCGAACAGAGGGGTGACACGTAAAGATGTCTGTTGTCGGACGGCCGATGGTGAACGCTTATAGAACTGGCCCCACCACCACAATGTGATGGTTGAACGTACCGCTATTCACTGTGGCGTCCTCATCGACGGTGTCGCTGACGAGCCAATTCACGACGGAACAGTCCTCATCGAGGACGGCGTAATCGTCGACGTTGGACCCCGCGAGAGCGTTGAAACGAAAGATGCCGAAGTTGTCGACCACACGAGCGAGACGGTGATGCCGGGGATGATAGACGCACACCTCCACCTCAAGGGATGGCCGTCGATGGACCAGTCCGACTATCTCACGTACGATGTGGCTGCGGGCGCTGCTCGAGCGACTCTCCAGCTGCAAGACCTTCTTTCGGCCGGTTTCACATCGGTCAGAGATGTCGATTCCAGGACGGGGCTCGGCCTTCGAAAAGCCGTGAACGAGGGGTCCGTAGATGGTCCCCGCGTGTACACGAGTCACCGCGCAATCTACCAGACGGGCGGGCACGGAGACGTGCACTATCTCCCCTACGAGTGGGTGAAAGAGTGGAACCCCTACGACCCGGCACTGTGTGATGGCGCAGACGAGTGTCGAAAAGAAGCTCGAAAACGGATTCGGGACGGCGTTGACCTCATCAAAATCGGCACGACAGGCGGTGTCCTCTCGGAGAAAGACCACCCACACCAGAGCCAGATGACAGACGAGGAGATCTCCGCAATCACACAGGAAGCACACCGCGTAGATATTCCGGTCGCTGCCCACGCCCAGGGAGCTGAGGGTGTGAAAAACGCACTCAGAAACGGCGTCGATACTATCGAGCACGGCATCTATCTCGACGAGGAGTGTATCGAACTCCTGAACGAGACGGGCGGCGTACTGGTTCCGACGCTGGCTATCGTGAACAGAATTTGTGAGCACGGCGCGGACTACGGTGTTCCCGAGTTCGGCCTGGAGAAAGCGAGGGATGCCCTCGAAGCGCACATCGAGTCAGTGCGGCGTGCGTACGAGGCGGACGTGACAATTGCAATGGGGACGGACTTCGTCGGAACTGAACTGATACCGCACGGCGAGAACGCCGAGGAGCTGGTACTCTACGTCGATGAAGTGGGGATGAGTCCGATGGACAGCATCAAGACTGCAACCGCGAACGCTGCACAGACAGTTCCAGACGCTGATATCGGCACTATCGAGGAAGGGAAACGCGCAGACCTGACCGTGCTCTCACGGAACCCCCTCTCAGATATCACCGCCGTCCAGGACGCAATCTCTGCCGTGTACAAGAGTGGCCAGCAAATGTACGCAGCGAATGAATGAACCACAAAAGATAAGATATCGCTTCCAGAAAGAGCAATCGTGAAACCTATCGACTTTGCAGACGCCGAAACGTACGAACCCGAAGACGGATGGCGACGCGTCTCTCTCGCGGGTAGCGAGCAGTTCACATTCGAATGGTTCGAGAAACCCTCAGGTCACACCTCCCCGATGCACGACCACGAGAACGAACAGGTTTGTCTCTGCCTCGAAGGTGAGTTGACGGTTTACAACGAGGACGGAGAGTCGACGACTCTCGAAAAGTACGACTCCGTCTGGCTCGATGCGTGGGAGCCCCACCGCGTCGCCAACGAGAGCGACGAAATGGCCGTCGGTCTCGACGTGTTCGCTCCAGGCCGGTCGTTCGATTTCTGGACCGACCGCGAAGAGTGACTGTGGCGAGTTGGTGACTGGCGGGGCGTTTTTTCTCCGTCGACAAACACAGGCCCGATACCGTTTAGTCATTCTAAACACCTGTGTGTTAATAGTTACCAAAAGGCTCGATTGATAGCGTGGAGCTGTGTTACGATAGTTGGCTCTGTAGCCACTGTAGTAACGTCTCCATCGTGCTTCCCTACGGCATCTTTGTGCTAATTATACACAGAGACTGGTGGCGGGAAATCAGGTCGGTAGCAGTTAGCACTCAGACGCTGACGGTGAGATTTGTCCCCATGTGGGCGACGAAACGGACCCAATACGACCCGTTTTTCCAGCAAGCGAAGGTGCCTCGATACTGGCGAGTGTAATTTTGTTCAATACTTCCAAACAGTAAGCCATATTGTTCAATATGACAAAATACAATCTAACGGGTGTAATTTATTCGATCAATCAGTTTCAGTCTTGCATTAACCAGGCTATTGATGCTGGAAAAATACCGAGAAGGTGTCTCATGTGGGAATATCTGTTCAGTAATGATGAACAGATTTATGAGGGAGCGTACCAATTGATACAGTATGGCACGGTCGAAAAAAGCGAAAAACCCGGTCGGCGCAACCAGCAAGACTCTCAGAATAATCGAGGAGTTGCGGTGTCGCAACGGGGCAGGAATTACTGAGCTTGCAGACGAGTTGGGTATGTCGAAAGGGACAGTCCACAACCACCTCAGTACCCTGCAGGAGCAGGAGTACGTGGTCAAGGAGGGCTCTACATACCGCCTTGGGCTCCGGTTTCTGGAGCTCGGGGAGTATACGCGCCAACAGACGACACTTCTCGAAGTGGCAAAGTCCGAAATCGACGAACTCGCCCAAGAGACTGGCGAAATAGCGAATCTGATGATTGAGGAGCACGGTCGGGGCATCTACATCTATATCTCACAGGGCGAACAGGCAGTGAATCTGGACACTCACGTAGGCACGCGTCAGTACCTCCACACTTCGGCCGTGGGGAAGGCGATTCTCTCGAAGATGGACGACGAAAAGTTCGACCAGGTTATCGACCGACACGGGCTCCCGGCTGAGACGCCAAACACGGTCACGAGCGAGGAGACGTTGGCTGAAGAACTCGACCAGATTCGTGACCGCGGCGTCGCGTTCGACGGCGAGGAGCGGGCAGAGGGTATCCGATGCGTTGCAGCGCCTATCACGGACAACGAAGACAACCTGCTTGGTTCGGTGAGTGTCTCAGGCCCATCGACGCGATTGAAGGAGGACAGGCTCCATACCGAGATACCGGAGAAGGTCCAACACGTTGCCACCGTCATCGGTATCAACGCGTTCTACTCGTAGCGTTCGGTCGACGTTTCGAAGAAGGAGGCATTCAGTTCAGACCACATGATTTAATCTGTCCGCATTCGTAGCGCCGCATAGAACGACCGTGTCTGGGAACGATTACTGCTGTAAAGTCGGGCGTATTGCGGACAAATACGAGCTGTCGCCGGGCACCGGTGAGGAGACCCTCGACGAACAGCTCGAACAGCGCTGGCTCGGGTCTGGTGAGTATCCGGAAACGTCGCTTCGGTCGCTGGTTGACTGGGTACACAAGCACATGATGAGAACAGTCTACATGGAATCGGGACGGAGCACGCTCGAGCCTCATCTCGAATCAGATTACGAGGTGCTCAAAGCCGACGGGAGTGACAATCACCACGCCATTCTGGCCGACCTCGAACGAGATGGTATCGACGGTGAGTCACTCACCACAGATTTTATCTCACCCTCGACGCTGTATCGCCACCTCACCCAGTGTCTGGACGTGACAAAAGAGAATACCCGCCAAGAAAGTGGTGATGCAGTAGACAGAAAGAAGTTGGCGTACGTGCAGGACAACGCTCAGATGTATCTCTCTGATTTGCTCAAGTCCTGGGAGAATAAGGGCAAAGTGCCAAACGCAACGGAAGCAGAGATTGCAGTTCGGGTGTACCTGGAGTGCCCAGTCTGCTCCAAGCAGGCCAACATTCAGGCGGTGCAACGGCGTGGATACGTTTGTGAGGAGCATATGGCCGAAACCACCGAGGAAATCGGGTCCAGATAACACACCACGACCGGTTGCCAAACTGCAACAGAAAACACACTGGAACTGTCCCCCCGGTTCAAAGCGACAGGGTTCGCTCATTGGCGCCAACGTAACAACCAGGATAGTAGTTCGCAACCCTTTTTATTACTGTGATTAAAATTTACGTTGATATGTGGACTCTGGACGTAACGAACATCGGCGGAATTCGTTCTGGGACGACGACAATCGACGACGGTCTCAACGTTATACAGGCATCGAACTTCCGAGGAAAGTCGAGTCTCATCGCAGCGCTCAGAACAGCGACCGGCGCCACAGGACACTACGACGAGCATCCGCTCACAGAGGGGGCGACAGAAGGTGAAGTGTCTCTCGAAACCGGAAGCGAGGAGTACAACGTTGTTCTCGAACGGCAGACAGGGAACGCAGTAAAGCAGACGGGGCACCCCTACATTACGGACGAGACGGACCAGCTCTCTGCCAGACTGTTCGCCTGCCTGGACGAGGATAATCCGATTCGGAAAGCCGTCCGAAACGACGACGACCTGACAGAGTTGCTCCAGGCGCCGTTGAACATCGAAGATATCGACGCAGCGATCTCAACCCTCAAGCAAGAAAAGCGAGAGGTCGAGCAACAGATAACGGACGCAGAACGGGCAGGCGAACAGTTACCGTCGGTACAGGAAACGGTGACCAGATTGGAGGGAGAGCTAGAGGAACTCCGAGAGCGCCGTGCAGAACTCGCACAGAGAGAGGGCAACAAGGAGCAAATCCAACAGTTAAGCGACGAAATTAGCTCGAAGTCGGGTGAGCTAACCAATCTTTCGAGCGGCGTCGAACGAATTGAAGACGAGATCGAGCGAAAAGAGGAGCGCATCGCTCGGAAAGAAGAAAAGAGAGACAGTCTCGAGATTCCGGAGGAGGCCGACGAGTCTGCCGAGTTGGCGCCAAAACGAAAGAAAATTGACACGCTGGAGAGGCAGATAGAACTGCTTGAGGACCTGGCCCGGGCCAACCAGAACGTCATCGAGGAAGGAGACGTTGATTTGATCACCGACGTAGACCGAACAATCGCCGCGGACCAGGTCGACTGCTGGGTCTGTGGTCAGAAGACGACAAAAGACGAGATTCGAGAACGAATCGAACAGCTACAGGGGAAAATTACAGACCTGCGGGACCGCAAGCAAGAAATCGAGGACGAAATCGAGGAGATAGAGAGGGTGCGACGTGAAATCCGCAACGCCCGACAACAGAAGACACAGCTTGAAGAGGATATCCGGCGACTGAACACCGAAATCGACGAACGGCGGGGACTACTCGAGGAGAAGCGGAAGCGAAAGGCCGACCTCGAAGCGGAGATTACAGCGCTGCGGGAAGAACTCGACGATGCAGAGGACGAATACAACGAGGAGATCACGGACGTGAAGACCGAGATTCGAACGACGGAGACAAGGCTCGAAAACAAGCGCGAGCAACTCGAGTCACTGGAGCAGTCTTACGACGAACTCGACGAGTTAGAAACCGAGCGAGAGGAAATCCAGTCGGAGCTGACGGAACTCCGAAACCGAAAGAAAAACACGCAGGAGAATTTGAAAGACCGATTCAACGCCATCATTGACGACATCATCACCGAGTTCCAGCCCGGATTTTCCAGCGCCCGACTCGTCCTCAAAACCGACGAACGCGGCGAGGTTCGGAGTATCGACCTGGAAATCGCGAGAGATATCGACAGCCGGGGTCAACGAACATCCGTCGACACGCTCAGCGAAGGTGAAGTCGAACTAATCGGACTTGTCGTCGCGCTGGCGGGCTACCACGCGTTTGACGTGGACGACGCCGTTCCGTTTATACTGATTGACGGAATCAGCCAGCTCGCTGCCGAACACCTCCGAAGTGTGGCGATATATCTGGAAGATATGAGTGACCTCCTCGTCACCACCGCCTATCCAGAGGCTGGTGACTTCGATGGTCACACTATCAATCCCGAAGAGTGGGAGGTCGTCTCCGATAATCAAGTAACTCCGTAGTGCGTTTTGAGTTGTTCTACCGATTGAAACAGTGTACTCTGTTTCACAGGAAGAGTGATTCTGAAACAAAGTACGTTGTTTCAACGATGATTGCACCCCTCTATCAATCGTCTGTAATGAGAGTCAGAATTACCTCCACTATCGAAGTGTATGTATTACTATTCCAGATTTCAGACCTATATCTACCACTATAAAGTTGGAAAAGCATAATTTGAGTTTACATTGTGAGAGAAGAGCTGTAGGTTGAGTGTTACCCGGAGAGGCAGTACTGTTACGGGCGACTGTTACTGTTACCATTTCAGAAAGGAGGAACGGCATGTTGAACAGTTACGAGGATTTTGCTGCCACATACGACACCTGCAAGAGTAGATTTGCTTATGTTTGAAGAGATAGCTCCAAAAGAAGTTTATACTCAGTCATTCAGTCCTATATATGCAGAATCCAAACACACCTGACCGAGTTACAGTCTCTCTGGAGATAGAAGGGCAGTACGAAGAAGTCATCGGAAAGTTGAAAACGCCAGATACTGGCTCCGAACAGGTTGGACCATTCCTGAATGACGTGACGACAGTACTCAAGACAGTTGTCGAAACAGGCGGTGGAACGCGGAGCGTGATTGCGGAGAATCTTCCTCCCGAGATGGCCGAGACATACGACGCAGAAGCTGTCGTGAATTTGCTTACTGTCCTGCAGATGTACGACCTCGTTCAGCTTGACGGAAATACGTGGAAACCCGGAACAGCGTACACCGGTGAACAACACAGAACTCAGTAGCGTCGACGAAAGCGGGGCTTGAACCCCGAACGTGCCGAATTCGCCGTGATGTGATTGCCATGTGCCAGTATTACGTTCCACCCGATTCAATAAATGTAGTATTATTCTGCGGAAGGGGAGGTTACTGTGAGTCAGGTACCATCAACATCACAGGTCAACGGCACGATTCTCTTCGTTTGTTCGGCCTTCCATGAAGACAGCGTTCGCGAGAATCCGTTTGCTAAATAACTGAGAGTTAAATACCCAGGCCACGAACAGGAGTTTCTATGTTATCCTATACAAAATGAGATGATTTGCGTTGGGGAGTTTATATAAGCAGACGACAGTGATATGCAGGTTATACTAAATCAGCCAAGCCGTGTCCACCTAGCCATGGCAACAGTCGTCGACATGAATATCCCAACGGGGCAGTTTGCGCTGGCGGAAACGTTCGATGCAGTTCCGGGCGCAACCTTCGAAACGGTGCGTGTCGCAGCGCACAGTCCACACGGCGTAATGCCGTTCATCCGGGCATCATCCGCGGAGTTGGATGCGGTAGACCAGGCACTGAAAAACGACGCGACGACGCAGTCAGTCTCGCGTCTCTCGAAGGATGCCGACACCGCTCTGTACCGAATTACGTGGACGTCACGTGTCCGTGTTGCTGTCGAGATTTTCGTCCAGGCTGACGGATCGCTACTGGGCGCCCACGGACAGGATGACCACTGGAAGCTTCGTATGCTATTCCCCGACAGGGCGTCGGTCTCCGAGACGTACAACAACTGGCGCGACCACAGCATCGAACCCTCGATTCAGCGCGTCAACGGCGTCTCGGATATGGTCGACTACAACGGAATCGACCTCTCAACCTGTCAGTACAAAACGCTCGTCGAGGCGTTCGAGACAGACTACTACGACGTTCCACGAGGCATCACACTGGACGGTCTCGCAGAAGAGTTAGACGTGTCTCACCAGGCGCTCTCAGAACGACTCCGTCGGGGCCATCGAAATCTCATTGCGACGACTCTCTGTGAATCCCCGACCGTCACGAAGCACCCACCGTAGTCAGAGTGCACCAATCGCGCACGTCCTACCGGATGTAGCCGAGACGTTCGAGTTGTTTCTTTCGGTCGTCATCTATCGAGACGTTCCCCTCGGTGTCTGCCGTGTCGAACGCATCGAGCCACTCCTCGAGGGTCTCCGAGAGCTGTTCAACCAGAGCCGGTCGCTCCGAAGAGATATCAGTTGTCTCCCCTGGGTCAGTCACCAGGTCGTACAGTTCGGTCACCCCATCCGAGCCGCGGATTAGTTTGTGGTCCTCGGTTCTTATCGCTCGCAAGGAGCGGTCGAACCTGTAAACGTCCTCTGGCAGATCACCAACGTGTCGTTCGAGTGCATCCATCGATGGCTGTGGTGCCATGTATTCACTGACGACGAACTCGTAACGGGCGGTGCTGGACTCGGGATGGAACGAGCGACCCTGAAATGCCTCTCGTGCTTTCGGAGCATCGATACCTGCCACGTCGAGCAACGTCGGGGCGATATCCGTCAGGCTAACCAGGCCGTCAATCTCCCCGTAGTCGTCGAAAGCGCCCCCCTGTGCTACAAGCGGAACGTGGAGGAGTGTATCGTACAGACAGTACTGGTGGTCCATCAGCCCGTGGTCCCCGACGTTTTCACCGTGGTCGGCAGTGACGACGAACACTGTGTTCTCCCAGTCCCCGGACTCGATGAGTGCGCGTTTGAGTTCGACGAGCTGTTCGTCGAGATACGCTATCTCGGCACGATAGAGCCCGCGAAGTGCGCGGAACTCGGCGTCGTCGAGCTCAAGTTGTCCCACCACGTACTCCCAGGGCTCCTGAGGAATCTCCATCGCCTCTTCGTAACTGTATGACTTTGGAAGGAACTGCTCTGCGAGGCGCTCGGGTGGGCGGTACTCCAGATGGGGCTCCAGATAGTTCGCAAACAGGAAAAACGGCTGCTCCGATTCGCGCGTTTCCACCCACTGGCGAATCCACTCCGTCGTTCGTTCACCGCCCTTGTCTTCCTGACCCCGGACAAGCAGTCGATATAACACGTTGGCGACGTTTGCGAACGGATTTCCCGCCAGTAATCGCCTGGCAACGGCCTTGAGCCGGCTTTCCTCGGTGACGTCGACCAGTTCCCCGAGAGCCGTCGAGGACTGGACCACCTGCCACATCTGCTGAAAGGAGTCGAACCCGCGGTCGAACCCCGATTCGATACTGAGCCACGTGTTGTTCGAAACACACACAGTCTCGTAACCAGCTTGTTGAAAGAGCTGGGGAACCATCGGTGGTGATTCGTCGAGTAGTTCGTGACCCGCATGTGCGCCGTGTTTCGATGGATACGTGCCAGTGAGCATCGATGCGTGTGACGGGAACGTCCACGGTGCTGCAGAGATAGCCGTCGATGCTTTCGCCCCTGCCGCCCCGATGTCTGCCAGCGCTGGCGCTACTGTCGAATCGAACCCATCGTCCACCCGTGTTGTATCCATCACCACGAGTACGACGTTCGGTTGTCTAGCCATGATACATGCTACTCAGGATTTCCTCCCCGAAAGCAAGGAGGTACCATACTTATCTAACTACATCTTAACTGATAATTGGAGCAGAAAAGCCGGTATCGGATGGATACACGGTTTCGTGCCCTACAGTCAGTATCACGACTCTGTTCGAGTATCTCAGAGCCGTTCATAGAGGTGTGTGGGAGTTCGGGTGTTGAGAGCATTCCACGGTAAAGCGAATGGCTGCGGCCGTGTGCTTTGGAGCACACGGGAAAGCTACACAGCAGGTCTGAAAGGGGGCTCCGGAGCTCTATCCTGCAGGACGCCGTTCAGAAGGATGCGAGCCCTTTCTTGAGCTTGCGGACTGCGTCTTTTTGTTGAATGTAACTGGCTGCACTGAGCAACGTCGGGGCCCATAGACCGACGAACAGTCCCGTCTCTGTATCGCCCTTGACGTAGAACTGGTACCAGGCGTACAGAACTGAGCCGAAGGCTGCGACCACGATGGGGTCGCCCATCGAGAACGGCATCACCTCGACCATCCGCTCTGCCTCCTCGGTTGGCTTGGACTCTTCCTGTTGGAGTATTGGCATAGCAACTGTGACTATGGTTCCGCCCCGGTTTGCTATTCCCCCATCATGCGCAAGTACGTTTTATGTACAGTTGCATCGAGGGAACTCACAAGAGGGACCCGGTCCAGAGCCGTGGAGCGCACGTTTGGGAGAGAGACCACAGTTCACCGCGCGAGCATCGGCTGGTCAGTGCATGTCGTCTGCTAGCGACTGGTTGCGACAATTACTGACGTGGACTCGTGGTAAGCGATAGGAGAGGTGGTCGGTTCGATATCAATAGCGATGTATTAGAGACAGTCGCGTTCCAGTGCCGCAAATGTGGGGAGGTTTGGGCGTCAGTCGGTCACACAATTATAAGTGTTCTGGAATTTAATTGCGGTTTCCTGAATCCACCCACAGTTTGTCGGATACTAACTGCTTGTTTCGGCGTAGTCCACTAGTAATATCCGCAAAGCAGAATAACCGAGTCTTACTTATCGGGGCCGGAGTTGGTAAGGTCTGTGAACCAGTTTGCACAACCGTCACTCGTCTCGTTCAGGAGGGATTACCAATGATGTGGCAGGACATGGTGTTCCTCGTCGGTAGTATGACCTCAGTAATATTCCTCTACCCAACGTTACGCGACACAGCGGCCAGAGTCCCCCGGGAAACGAGCATCCCGTCGATGCTTATTGGCGGGGCTTACTCGTTTACGTTCCTCACGCTTGGGATGACCTTCTCGGCAGCCGGGTCGTTTGCTGCGTGTACGATGTGGTCGTTGATTGCTGCGTTCCGGGCCCCTGACTCCTCCTCGCTTATCGACACCTCACCGATCCCCGACCTTGATGAGATGCTAGCAGTACTCGAAAATCAGTTCGAGAGTATCACCGGTGAAGACGAACAATCGACTCTCGATGAGTCAACACAGTCGAAAAGTCAGTTCGATAGCACCGCACATAGAGAGGGACATAACGGAATGGATGAAAATATCGATGCCGAGTTTGACATGCCAGCAAACTCCGACTAGAGGTGGCGATTCGGAAGTCGTACTGTAGTCATCGATTTTCGCAAAAAGTAGCTCCCCTCTGTCGTGTTTGCTTGGACTCGTCATTGAAACGACTCCTCCGGAATGATAACGGAAGACAGCCAGTCGACGAACGCTGGAACCTCCTGCTGGTCGGGGATTCGATACGTCGCTGCAGTGGTCGAATCTGTCCCGACGTGGATGCCGATACCACCCGGCTGGACAGCCTCGAACCCATCCTCGTCTGTCGTATCATCACCGAGATACACCGTCAACCAGTCGTCTGGAGTTTCGGCTTCGAGCTGTCTCATCGTGGTACCCTTGTCGAGGGCAACCGACGGCCTGATTTCGAACACCTGCTTTCCTGTGGTGACTTCGAGGTCGGGGTGGTGGGAAGCTGCCTCCAGTACCGCACGACGTACATCGTCGGCGCGGTCGGGCGGTGTCTGGCGAACGTGTACGGTGAGTGTGAGGGCCTTGTTCTCGATTCGGCTGCCGGGAACGTCCGCAATCTTCGTTTCGAGTGTTTCACAGAGTTCCTGAATCGCCGGCTCGTACTGGGCAACCTCACTCGCAACCGTACGTTCCCCATCACGATACTGTTCGAGGCCGTGGTTGCCTGCATACACGACGGTGTCGAGTTCAACTCGGTCGACGAGGTCTGAGAGCTGCCGGCCGCTGACGATTGCAACCTGCACGTGTTCGTGAATGGCGAGACGCTCGAGGGAGCGCTGTACTCGCTCCGGAATCGTCGGCGTGTCCGGGTCTTCAGCGATGGGTGCAAGCGTCCCGTCGAAATCGAACCCGACAAGTAACCCCTCTGTCGAGGAGAGTCTGTCCACGAAATCGTCGGACCTGCCGGCAATGTGCGGGCAGGTCCGTTCTGACTCAGTCATGTTTTGCGAGGTTACCGTGTCTACCGACAGCCTGTGCAACCCCGGCGTTGTGATTGAGCCACGTCCGCAGGTCGTTGTCGGCGACAGTCCGCCGGATATGGTCCATCCGGAACCGACGTTCGCCAAATGGCATCGACAGCGCCTCGTCGAGTTGCTCAGCGAACCCCTCGATGTCGAACGGTTGAACTGAAACGACATGTTCACCGAACAGGTCGTGAGCGCCCGTCTGCCTGCTTAGCACGAGAACTCCGTCGCCGTCGACCTGTGCCGCGGCGTACTCGGCGGCGACGAGGTTGAACCCGTCTCGAATCGGGCTGACGATGCCGACATCTGAGTGGCGATAGAGACCGTACAACTCCTCCTGTGTGAGGTACTCGGAAACCCGAACGACGGGTTGCCAGTCGTCGGTGCCGAACCGCTCGTTTATCCGTTCGACTTCCGTGTCAACCTCGTTCTGAAGCGCCTGGTAGGCGTCGATTTTGGAGCGGCTTTCGCTGCCGTTCTGGACGTACGTCAGCTCGCCCCGCCACTCCGGATATTCCTCCCAGAGCTGTTCGAGTGCCCGAAGTCGTTCGGGGATGCCTTTCGAGTAGTCCAGGCGGTCGACACCGACGGCGATTCTGGTGTTCGCGTCGATGTCGTGAGTGTTCCGAAACTCCTGAAACTCCGACCGATTGTGCGAGCTCGCTTTGCGTCGTATCTCCGCGAACGGGACGCCCATCGGAATGGCCTCGACACGTGTGACGCTGCCCCGGTACGCGATGTCACCCGAGCGCCAGTCTATCGTCGCATCGTCGAGCGTCTCGTCGACGCATTTGAGAAAGTTGTCCACGTACCTGTCGACGTGAAAGCCGAGTACGTCGTTGCCGAGGAGGCCGCGTAGCAGTGCGTCACCTCGTGGGCACGCCCGAAACACGTCCACCGTCGGCCAGGGGATGTGCCAGAACTGCTGGATGGTTGGATGACCGCCGAGCTTCCGGCGCACGAGCCACGGTACCAGCGCGAGGTGGTAATCCTGTACCCAGATAATTGAGTCGTCTGTCGCCCTCTCGACAATCTTGTTCGCGAACTGCTGGTTGGTCTTCCGGTACTGTCGCCAGTACCCGCGTTCGGAGTGAACTGCCGAGAGCGAGGAGTGACAGAGCGGCCAGAGCACCTGATTGCTGAAGCCGTAGTAGTACCCGTGAACCTGTTCGTCCGAGAGCCAGACCCGCTTGAGTGTGTACGCCTCGTTTTCCGGAGGAACCTCAACGCGGTCGGCGTCATCGACGACTTCGGCGTCAGCGTCACCATCACCCCACGCAATCCACGTTCCGCCAGTTTCCTGCATCAACGGGTCCAGGCTGGCGGTCAGTCCGCCAATCGGTCTATTGACCAGGACATCGTCGTCATCTTGTGACTGCTCATGTGTGTACGGCTGTCGGTTCGAGACGACGAGTAGTTGGTCCGTGTCAAACAGAGACCCGCGGTCAGTAGCGAGCGACTCGATGCCTTCGGTATCTTCCTGTTGCTCCTTGTCAAGCATATTGGCTACACCTGTACATCGGTGTGTGCCCTACGTTGCGTGTATCCAGAAGTAACATCACTGCTTGCACTTGCATGGAGCGATTGCCACCCAATCTACCCACTCGGAATTGAGGTTAATTTATGTCAATTCACTATTAATTATTTCGGCCGTGGGAACCACGGCGCGGACCCCTCTGTCGAATCGAGTGGAGCGCTTCAGCTTTGGTTAATTTCAGATTATCGGAGAGAACTGGTTCACACAACGGCAGATTCCTGCCGATATCCTTGGCAGTTCACAGCGGGAAAACATGGGTATGAGCTGGAAACGGCTTGGCGAGTATCTGGAATGTGTATGGTTCGATGCAGTACTCAGCCAGTGAATAGCTACGATAAGCGACCGTCAGTTGCTGGGCAAGCTTGATTCTCGTTCCATCAGAGGGTCCAGGTAGGTGGCTGAACATGTACGATTCCAGTGAGCGAAGACCGCAAGACGCGAAATACGAGTCCGTGTGGCTCGCAACGAGTGCAACCACCGACTACGCAGCGATTGAGAACGACCTCCGCGTCGATACAGCAATCGTCGGCGGTGGTATCGCGGGTGTCACGACGGCGGCAAAGCTTAGGGACTCCGGACAGTCTGTTGCACTCCTTGAGCGAGACCGTATCCTCGCCGGTGTTACCGGGCACACGACAGCGAAAGTTACCGCTCTGCACAGCCAACCGTACAAGCACATCGAATCACAGTTCGGAAGGCGAGACGCACAGTTGTACGCTGAGGCGAACAAAAGAGCGCTCGAGGAGATCGCCAGTTCTGTTACGGAGCGCAACACCGACTGTGACTTCGTCCGGCGGCCGGCGTACACGTACGTCCGTGACAGTGAGCAGCGACAACGCCTCCGTGAAGAGGCTCTCGCGGCGCAAAGAGCAGGACTCGAAGCGTCGTTTGGAGAAACCACGGAACCACCGTTTTCCGTTGCTGGCGCAATCACTGTCGAAAATCAGGCCTCATTTCATCCCCGCAAATATCTCCTCGACCTGGCACAGCAGATAGACGGCGAGAGCAGCCACATCTTCGAGGAGACGACAGTCACCAACGTGAAGGAAGGTACTCCTTGCGAGGTCCAAACCGAACGGGGGAGTATCAAAGCGACAGACGTCGTCATTGCCACACAGTTCCCTATCGTCGATAGCGCGCTGTACTTCGCCCGCCTGCGTCCAAAGCGCTCCTACGTGCTCGCGGCCAGCCTCCACACGGCGCCACCAGCAGGGATGTACTATCGCCGGAGTGAGCCATACTTCTCGGTCAGACCGTTCTCAGAGGAACAGCTGGCACTGTTTGGGGGGAAGAACCACCGTACTGGGCAGTCAGCGACTCCCGAGCGATACCGCGCACTCGAACGTGAAGTCAGGAACCGCTTCGACGTGGACTCCGTGGAGTAACTGCTGGTCGACTCAGGACTACGTCTCGGTGGACCGTGTGCCGCTTATCCGAACGCTTGCACCACAGACGGACCACCCCTACGTGGCGACTGGCTTTGGGGCTGGGGGATGACCGCTGGAACTGCCGCCGGGATGATTATTCGGGACTTGATTCTGGACAGAGAAAACCAGTGGGCAGAGCTGTTTCGACCGTCACGGTTCAACCTTGGAGCGTCGATTGGTGAGCTCTTCTCCCACAGCAAGGACGCGATGGGGCAGCTTGCTTCTACGTTCCTGTCCCGGCCCACGTCGTTCGAGAGCGTCCCTCTCGAGCCGGGGGAGGCAGGTATCTTCGACATCGAAAACGAGAACGTTGCCGTCTACAGAGACGAGGACGGAGAGTTTCATGCAGTGTCTGCGACCTGTACCCATATGGGTTGTCAGGTCAGCTGGAACGAAGCAGAGCGGTCATGGGACTGTGCCTGTCACGGGTCGCGGTTCGATATCGACGGTACGGTACTCGACACACCGTCTATCGAGGACCTACAGCAGTATCAGCTGCTATAGGGGTTCGAATTGCCAAACGATGCTGACGGGGCAGAATGACGTTGTGCAAGATGGCACTCAGACCGCGAGGTTTCGTCGTTACTTCACTCCTCGCCAGACTCTATTCCAGTCGGTAACGACATCGACGCCCGGGCTGTAGTAGTGAACTGCCTTGGTCTCCGGCGTGTCGAACCCATTTGCCCGAAACAGCGACGCTGCCCCCATAATCACGGCAACCGGAGAGAGCGTCCAGCGCTCGTGGCTCACGTCAGTGTAGCGCATCTCTCCACGCTGCCCCTGCGTATAGAGTCGACGGCGCTCCGTCAAAAACTCCGAGAGTGAGCCGGGTTCAGGCTCGAACCACTCTGCGAGCGGCTCGTACGTTGCACTGAACCACACCGGTCGTGAGCCAGGAGTCCGTCGTTGGCTCTCAAGTCGGACCGTGTTCCCTGCCTTCTGAAACTCCATCTCTGCGTAGTAGTACGGCAGTCGGTGGAGCTGTCGAGCGCCGATTACTGACAGGAGGCTCGGGACGTCGAGGCTGAAGAAGTAAATTCCCGGTCTGCCATCGCAGGTCACATACGTCCGAATGGTAAGCTCTGGAAAGCTCATCCCGAGAAATTTCGGTGTCCCCCGTAGCCGCGTGTGCACGTTTCTGAACGGAACGATTGACAGCCATCCAGTTCCGTCGTACTCATCAACTTCGAGCTGGTCCGGGAGATGTGAACTCAGTTCCCTGGTACTGACTGGCCAGTTGCTAAACAAAACATCTCGCCAGCCAAAAGAAAGCGGGACGGTCATGAGGGGAGCTGGTTTCGGGACATCAGTGGATGCACCGTGTAGCGGTAACCGCTGGGGAGTGGGAGCTCTTACTGTTCACCGCTACACAGGGTCGTTCGGGCGTGGCTTCCATAGATGTTGGGCTTGCGTATTCTGGGCCTGGAGGCGATTCACGCAGTGCTGAGCACTCACACGACGCTCGTTACCCCTCCCACACGAGTTCCAGTGAGAGGTTGGCACCACAACCGTCCTCCTGGAGCGGTGTATCCTCCTGGGCCTCCGCTATCTCACCGTCGAGGTGGCCCGGACAGCTACCCACGTTGACGATATGGAGAATGGGGACGTTCGAGCCACACTGTGGACAATCGAGAGAGAGAGTCCATCGTCCATCTCGTGGACTGCGTCCGGTTCGAGCAACATCCGTGACCCGTCACGACCGCTGTTCTCGAATGGGGAATCTGGCATTGTTCTGTTGTACGGCGAGAACAGTGATAAACTGCCCGACAGAAGAGTTTACTTTCTGCCAGCCGAAACGTATGCATGCAACTCCGAGAGTTACGACACGGCGACGCTAGCGATGTCCAACAAGTCGCACAGGAGTCATTGGCCGAGTCGTACAGCCACGCTTTCGACGAAGAGCTCATCGGTACGCTCGTCGAGCGGTGGTACAACGAAGACGCGATAGAGACGTTGCTTTCGGAAGAAGGCGGGATGTTCATCATCGCAGATAACGGGCAGTTGCAGGGTTTCATACAGGGGCAGGTTCTCGGTAGCGACCCCGTCATCGGAGATATCTACTGGGTACACGTTCGGCCCGAACAGCGGGGAGAGGGAATCGGCAGTCAGCTGCTGGGAGAGCTCATGGACAAGATGGAGAGCGATGGTGTGGTCCTCGCAAGGGGCCACGTTCTCAGTGTGAACCAAGACGGTGTGGAGTTCTACCAGGAACACCAGTTCGGGGAGGCCCGGACAGAGAAGATTGAAATTGTGGGAGAAGAGTACGAGGAAACAGTTCTCGAACGGCGTATCGCCGGAGACGAAGAGAAAATTCTAGACCGTATCGAAGGGCCAGACGGCCAGCAACTCTACGTCGATTATGCAGGTGGAGAGATCGGTTCACTTGCCCCAATCTATCCGACGTTTCTGGACGAGAGTCTGGAAGAGCAGTATGGATGGCTCTGTCGAAACTGCGACTCGACGGAGACGAGCATGGGGTCGAGCGGACGAATCGAATGCTCGAACTGTGAAAACGCACGGAAGGCGACCCGTTACGACAAATCGTACCTCTAGGTGTTGGACGGAACGGGGCGGCGGCCAAAGTTGTTCCCGTTGGCATCAGCAGATTGACGGAGTGTCAGAGGGAGAGAGTTGAATCGCGAGTGATAGGTAGAAAACCCTTACAGATTGATGGCTGTTTCTACTGGTCGAACTGCGATGTTTCGTACCCACTGAGACACATTCAGACGGAGAATGATAAATTAATTGATAATCAAACAACCCACAGACATCAAGAATTTACAGAATTGTGATGTAAAATATGTTAAGTAACTCTTATATTAACAGCAGTGTAGGTTTTCGTTAAAATGTATCAAGATCAGCAACGGGCGCGGGGCACGCAATCAGCAGTGTCATCGCAGGTCCAGCGGAGTTACACGGTCCAGCACGACTTCACCGACACTGCGTCGGTCACGGCGACGCTGGCTCACGCTTTATCTGACGTGTCTGGCATCGATGTAACGAACGCGGAGATGGCCGTAAGAGAGTTCGTCGATACCGAGGCACTGGACCGGCTATTTACACCGATATCCGACGGTTCTCCTCGTGCGAACGGGCAGCTTTCGCTGAACATTCAGGGATACCAGACGACTGTCTATGGAAACGGTCTCATATCTATCGTCCCGCCCCAGCAGTACCAGCACCAACACCGGTGGTAAGACGAGCTTTCTACCGGGAACAGCACTGTGAACAGTAGTGCAGGTCGCCTGTGGGAGCTAACTGTCGAGTTGTTCGACTCCAAGCCCAGACTCCGTACGTGGGCAACGTTACAGTGGCCGTACCTTCGGTAAGTCAGTACAACGAACGTGCGCCCCCAGCGTGTCGGAGGGAAACGGAATCCTACTACGCTGAACCGTAACAGGGGATTATACGAACTCTCGGCATTGTACAGATTGTCGACATCGCCGCGATGCGGTCGTAATGCGGCCCACCGATAGCAGTTGCCGACAGTGACACACTGACTATGAACAACATGAGCCAACGCCGAGGCAGCAGCGAACAGTCGAATCAACAGATTGCTGAGAACACGCAACAGGCCTTGCAAAAGTCGATAGAGCTGCCGTTCAACCAGATGGTGAGCTTTCAGAAAATTGCGGCAGAAATGGTCAAAAACGGTCTAGAGATGTCAAACTGGGCGCAGTCCCAGAACGTCGACGTGACGAAAGAGACACTCAACAGATACATCGAAACGCTAGACGACGCCTCGAAAGAGACGGGACGGATGGCCGAGAGAGGGATGGAGCAGTTTCAGGAAGCAACCGGGGCACAACAGCAGTTTGGAGAACAACAGTTCGAACGGGCCCAAAGTCAGATGAACCAAGCCGGGCAGCAGTTTCAGCAGCCACAGCAACCGCAGCAGTATCAACAGCTACAGCAACCGCAGCAATACCAACAGCCACAGCAACCGCAGCAATACCAACAGCCACAGCAACCGCAGCAACAGCAGCAGAGACAGCCCACCGAACAGCAGGTGTACTCTCAACGGCAGACAGAGAGCCAATCTCAACAACCGTCTCGACAGCGAGAGCAAACGCCCACTGGCCAGGGAGAGAGCCAGCTAGCACAGCACGAACCGAGACAGCTTTCAGAGGAATCGACTCAGCAATCAGCGGGCCAGGAGAGAATGATGTCGCCTCCACGGTAACGTCTTTTTCCCATCGAGTACTACGATTGCCGAGAGGTGACCGTGGGGTCCGAAGGCCCCAGGCGGTTCGCAGGAACGCCGTACACTGATTCGAGAAGTTCGTTCGGTTCGAATAGCTGGAACCCCTGTGGCCCTGTAATCTCGTACGTGACCCAGTGTGGACGATAGAGAACACCGTCCATCTTCTGAATGCCCAGCTGTTTCAGCCGGGTCCCATCAGCGTACGCGTCCGTGCGCTGCATCTCCACGATACCATCGAAGAGGTACGTGTAATCTCTCGTCAGTTGGACGTTCTCAGTTCGGGCGACGCTGGTCACGATCGGCACGAACTTCCGACTACAGATATCCCCTCGAACCTCCTTGATAAACTGCTCCATCTCGGATTCGTGTCCCTGAGTCTCGACCTCGTTCAGCGAGTCGATGACAACCATTCCGGTCCCGGTCATCTCTTTCGCTTCGAGCTGTTCGTGAAGGGTATCCTCGACGGACATGAGGTCACCCGGTTCCCGAATTGATGAGACCGCATCGTCGAGAAACGTCGAGAGAAAACTGTTCCAGTCTGCCTGGTGCTCCGGCGTCTGGTGTTCTTTGCGCAGACGAGCAGTGAAACAGTCGATGATACGCAGGTCGCCAGATTCGAGAAACGGCAGCACGTTCCAGCCGAACGTGAGGAACTGTTCGACGATAGCTATCGGCGGGTCGACGTACGTGATGACAATCGCTGGTTCTCCGTTGCAGAGACGCCGCCAGAGTAGTTCCGTCTGCATCCCGCGGTGTCGGATACCGCCAGCACCGGTAAAGATGAGAAACGTGTTCGAAGGCACTCCGTTCGGTAACAGTGAGTCGAGTGGCGACACGCCGGTCGAAAACCGTTTGAACTCATGGTGTCCGGCAAAGGGAGTCTCTTCCTTCCCGTAGGCGTCACGGCAACGCTTGGAGCAAAACACCAGCCCCGATGAGTTCTGCACTGGGACACTCACCAGTTCGTACCCACAGAACAGGCAGTCGTGCCGGTGAAGTGCTGGCTGGAATGTCTCGGACCGTTGCATATCAGAGATTACGCGATACACGGTGAAAATACTGGAGGGTGAAAGGGCAGGAGAGTGGTGTTGACGGGGACTCGCTGTCGATACACTAAGTCCCCCGGAGATGAAGCTAGTCTATGACCGAGACTGTGCCATCGACGGTTGTCGACCTGTTGACGAGCGAACCGCTTGTCGGACATCTCGCGACCTGCCTTGACGGTCGCCCCCACGTCGCTCCGCTTTGGTATCGGTACGAGAGTGGCGCTATCGAAATCATGACCGCCGGGCAGAAGCTTTCAAACATCGAACGAAATCCCAGGGTCGCGCTGTCCGTCCAGAAAGACACAGGCGGGTCGCCGGAGTGGATGGTAACAGTACGAGGTCGAGCCCACATTATCGAAGACGAAGAGGTCACCAGAGTACAGAATCGGAAGCTGAACGAGAAGTACGGTGCCGACCGCGATGCATGGGAGGAGAACACGCTGGTACGCATCGACATCGGCTCGGCGACATACAAACAGTACTGAGCGGCCTCCGTCCCGAACAAGCAGAAATAAGCATCTTCGACACAACCCTTATCCCTGCTGTCATCCTACAGACATTACCGATGCGTTCCCAGACAGATATGCCCGCAGAGAGGGGTGTGAGCGGTCGGCTGAGCTGGCTCGTTGGCGGCGCGCTGGGCGGCCTTATCGGTGCAATACTGTTCGGCGGTGTGTTGTGGACAGTTGAGCCAGCACTCGTCACGGAGTCGATCCCACAGATATACGGGCTGGAAGGTGGGGGACCAGCAGGGTGGGCATTTCACCTGGCTCACGGTGCCGTTCTTGGTATCATCTTCGGATTACTCGTGACTCGAAATCCGATCCTTGGGACGCTCACTGCCGACGTAGCGACTCCGTTTCTCGACAAGATGACTCCGGGCATGCGAATTATCGCCGCCGGCCTGGTGTATGGCCTGGCGATTTGGGTCTTCCTTCCCGGCATCATTCTCTCGATACTGGTGACGTTCGGGGACATTCCGGACCCCCTTCCCTGGGCATCAGTGTACAGCCTGATTGGCCATCTCCTGTACGGGATGCTTCTCGGTGCGCTGGTCTCGGTTTTCATCGACATCGAAGTCGAGGCGACAGATACTCAAGCACCGTTCGAGGAGGAGGGGACTCACGAGGGGAGCAGCACAGACCGTCAGGAGAGTCAGCAACAACAGTAACGAACGACAGCGACACATTTTCAGGCAGTTAGAGTGGCGTGGCATTCCTGGAAGAGGTGGGAACGGCATCGTGAACAAACACAGGCGGTCGTTCCATCGCGGCCCCGGCGTTATCGCTGTCTGATTGGTCGAACTCTACGTATCGAATCTGCACAGCGGCCTCTTCGTCGGTTCGCTCGGAGATTTCCTGGGCAAGCTGATTCGGGAGCTCTGGAAACTCCTCACCCGAGGACCGGGCGAGCGTGACAGTAACCACTGTCTCATCAGAGACGGAGTCCGCACGGTACTCGATGGACGTGGACATGAGGTTGAGGCCCTCGTACTCTTCCTGGTCGAGAGCATCGGTGAGCGCTTCGTTGACGGATTGCTCGAATGTGCTCTGAGTGGTGAACGCGAACCCAGTGAAGCCGACCGTGGCGACAACGAGCAGTAGCGTGATGAAAATGATGAACCCCTGATACGGTGTTTTGTAGGTGAACAGTGCGTCGTCGACGTCGTCGGGACGGTAGTCGAGATAGAACAGCATGGTAGCACCCCCGATATTGACGCCTATCATCGAGAGAACGAGAAGAACCGTCGCACCGAGGGCGACAACGAAGTTCCCCCAGGCGAGGCCGAGACCAGCAGCTGCGGCGGTCGGTATAAGCGCTGCAGCTATCATCACACCGACAATTGTCACATCGCCTTTTGTAGCGAGTCCGTACGCGCCGGCCGCACCCGCAGCCAGTCCGACAACGATTGCCAGAATGCTCGGCGAGATGCGAACTGTGACCAGTTCGAGCTGGTCGATTGTGAGCGCAGGCGGGACGACATAGAGCTGTTGTACCACCCAGCCGAACACCCCGGCAGTGACTATCGCCACACCGAGTCCCATCCCTTGCATACGGATGCTGTTGAGTATCATCCCCTGGTCGTTCCTGACGGTGCCGACACACGCCGTCAGAGCGGGGCTGACAATTGGCGCGATGACCATCGAGCCGACGACAACCGCCGGAGAGTCCATGAGTAATCCCGCAGTCGCAACGACTGCACTAAGTATCATCATCCAGAGAAACGAGCGAGTGTTCCGTCTCAGGTCCTTGGCCTTCGAACGCAGGGCGTCGGGTGCAAGGCGATTCGGTGAGGCCCCCCACTCGTTTTGAACGGCGTCGACGTGCTCGAAGTTCGCAAATTCTGCGTCCAGGGAAACAGTGTATGTGCCTTTATCGAAGCCAGTGTCCTCCAGTTCAGACAGCACGTGCTCCACTGCATCGGCGGGTACAGCGAAGTTGACGACG